>Ga0181408_1000150_pt1 | contig 21668 bp, 25 predicted proteins | sample 31SPOviralmetaG_FD_130137 | JGI IMG/M metagenome (GOLD analysis project Ga0181408, IMG submission 130137) | Marine viral communities from the oligotrophic San Pedro Time Series (SPOT) site, San Pedro Channel, CA, USA - 31 SPOT_SRF_2012-02-16 | ecosystem: Environmental > Aquatic > Marine > Strait...
AAAAAAGATAACAAAAAAAAAAAAAAAGTTATTAAAAGTAACGAAGGCTTCATAGTATCTATTCAGAAAGAGAATAAAAAAAATATTTTATTTGTGGTTATACACGCCAAAAAAGAAAGAATAATAGAAGCTGGACAAGATATAGCAGAAAAAAAAGCTTTTTATTCTGCTCAAGCTTTAAATGAATATGGTATAGCAAGAGATAACTTTGCTAAAAAAGAAGAAACATTTAGAACTATAGATACTCAACTAAAATCTTTAGGTGGTGATGCTACTAAAGAAGATATTGGAACAGCTTTAGCAAAAGCAGAAATAGGTTCTGTAGAGTTTGCTAAACTTGATGACGAAAAACAAAAAAGAGTTATTGAAAGTTACTATGGAAACATAGAAGCTTTTGATAAAGATGGTAATCTTGTTGGTTTAAATTCTGATATAGAAGGTAAAAAATATAGAGTTAGTGGTAATTATAATCAAGCTCCAAAAGTTCCTAAGTTAGAAGATTACTATAATGATGAAATGTTTATGAAAGCTGAAGAAGATATTAAGAATAATGTTAAAGGAGAATGGACAGACTTTATTAATAGAATCAGAGGTAAAGACCAAAGAACTATAACAGATGATGATGGAACAGAAAGAAAAATTTCTGCTAGTGAAGACATATTATTTAAATTACAGAATGATGTTGAGACAGGCTATCAAAACGCTAGAACTGAATCAAGAAATTTAGGAATATTAGATGATAATCCTTATGAGTTTAGTGCATTAGAAAGTGCTAAAGCTGCATCAGATTTTTCTGAGTTTATGAATGTCCCTCCTAATTATTTATTTAATGAAGATGATGATAGATTTCCTACAATGAAAGAAGCTAAAAAAGATGATTATCTTAAGTTTAAAAACGAATTTATGGACTTTCAACCTGTAGATTCATTACAGCTTGATTATCTTAACGGTATTGTAGCTAATACTTTACCTGAAGAACTAGTAAAAAATATGTTTGTTGTTGATTCAGAGACTAAAAAAACAGTATTAACTCCGTTTGGTCAAAAAATATTATCTGACATTAGACCTATTATTACAGCTAACACAAAAGATATGTTAGGTCAATTAAATCTGTTAGCTAATTCAAGTAACGATGCAGAAGTCTTATACTCTGTGCAAAATTTTGATAGTTTTATAAGTGCAAATAATTTAAGTAACAGTGTACAAAATGAACTAAGTGCTAGATTACTTACATTTACAGATGAAAATTTTAAACTTTATTTTGATTCTAAAGAAAGACCATATATTATGGGAAGAGATATAGTAACTCAAGAAAACTTAGCAATTATTGAACAGGAAGTTGGATTAAATGTATTTAAAAATCAACTTGATGATAAACTTACTAAGGCATTTAATTCAGATACTTCTTTATTTAAAAAAACAGATTTAAATGAAAAAAGAAAAGAATTAGATGATATTATCAAAGCAGAAGTAGATATGGTTGTAAGTGGTAAAACATTAAAAGAGCCAGAAGAAGCAGCAACAACCAACTTTGTTCCTACAATAACTGATGATATGGTTACATACACATATACTGACCCAACAACTAATATTACTGACGTTAAAGAAATTAGTATTATTCAAATAGAAAATTTTGATAGCGAATTAAAACAAAAATTTAAAGAAATGAATCCTGAATCTTTTAAATTATATGAAGAATATCAGTTAAATAAAAAAGAACAAGCAGCAAGAGAGCCTATGAAAACTCAAGTAGAAGATTTATTTACTGGTAATGAAAGTATAGATTCTATAATTAGTTCTATTCCTAAACCAAAAATAGGACAAGGTAGAGGTGCTAAAGATAATCCAGCTTATTCTGAATGGATGGAAAATAACAAAGAAGTATTTAATAATTTAATAGATGGAATTTTAGATATAGAACCTGATAAAGGAAAGAAAAATAAAGTTAATCCTGAGTGGACAGCATGGAATAAAAAATATAAGGATATACTTAAAATAGGAAAACAATAATGACTGATATTTTTGGAGGAAGTCCGATATCTACAAAAAAATCAGAAGGTGATATATTTGGAGGAACTTCAGTAGAACAACCTGTAGAACAACCTGGTGATATATTTGGAGGAACTTCAGTAGAACAACCTGGTGATATATTTGGAGGAACTCCATTATCTGCAGTTTCTAGTTCTACTCCTGGATATGTTCCAAGTGAAACAGAAAAAGCTAAGTATGGTTTTTCTAAAGAACCTTGGATAGGTGGTAGTGCGTGGAGATTAATTCAAGCAACGACTGGTATGGGAGTAGAGGGTGATACTTTTGCAGAGCGTAGAGAAAATGCTTGGAACAGACACATGGATGAAGTGTATGAAAAATATCCATGGGCAAAAGGTGGAGACTTTGATATGGATGCTGCCGTTATAGGTGGTGAAGTATCTTCTATTATGGCTGACCCACTTCTATGGATACCTTGGATTGGTTGGGGTGGTAAAGTTTATAAGACTGGACAGGTAGGAAGTAAAGCTTATCAAACTGCAACTACTGCAGGAAAGACAGCGGCACAATTAAAAAGAGCAGCGGCAGTAGGAGGTTTTAGTGGTACTGTTGCAGGTGCTGACATGGGTCTTAGATTACTAGATAAAGATGGTCGTATAGACCCTAAGACATGGGCAACAACAACAGGAATAGCTACGGTATTTGGAGCAGCTTTACCTTTAGCTGGTGCTGGTGGTTCAAAAGCTTTAGAAAAACTTTTACCTAATTATTTTAAAGGTGGAGATAAAGTAGCAGAAGAAGTACTGTCTTCGTCTGTAGATGAAATAGTAAAAAGAAATGCTAAAGCAGGTATATCTACTAAAACAATAAAAGAAATAGCTTCTAATCCAATTATTGCTGCAGGTAGAGAATCTTTACACAGTGCTCAATTAAGATTTAATCAGTTAAAACAATTAGAATTATCCCTTCCTGAAGTAATAAAACTAGATAAAGTAAATACTCAGTTAGATAAAATTATAAGTAAAGGTGGAAAAATAAAACAAATTATTCCAGGTGAACAAGCTGCTAAACTTAGACAAGAAAAATTACAGCTACAAAAAATTCTTAACTCTGATAAAAAATTTGAAGAGCTTACCGATATAAAACTACAATCAGATAGACAAGTAGCAGATAGATTAAGACAACAAATAAGTGATGAGTGGGATTCTATAACTTATTCTTCAGGTAAAATACTAGCTGATATACAAGAAGAACTTTATAAAAAAGGTGGTGCTGCTATCTTTACAGATAGAGTATTAAAATCTGTTGCAGCTAGTGTAACTTATCCAGCTTTTTTTGGTTTAACTGGTGGTGTTATGGGTGCTGTGTCTAGTGATGATGATGCAACTGTTCAGAATTGGGCAATGAGTGGAGCTGCTATTGGTCTTGCTTATAGATTTGGATTACAAAGAAAAATAATTCCTAAACAAGTAAGTGATGATGTGTTTGGTTATCAGTTTAGAAACTGGTTAAACTTAGGAATGAGAAGAACTAAAATATTTTTAGGTATGACTCTTGGAACTAAGTTAGAAGCTAGAGGACCAGTAATGGAAAAACTTTCTAAGTTAATGTTTCCTAGTTTTAGAGGTGGTAACTTTAACAATGTTCAGTCTCAAGCAGAACTAAGGGGTTATGAAAAGAAACAAGTAATATTTGGTCAAGTATTTAAAGGTAACTTTGATTTAGTGAAAAATAAAGATGCACAAGAAATAGCAATAGCTATAAGTAATGGAGCTAAACTTAAAGATAATATTTATTTTAAAGACGGTAGAGTTTTAAAACTATCAGATATAAAGACAGACAATAGAGATTTATATAGGTCAGCTATACAGATATCTAAAGGTTCTGATATGTTCTTTAAAGAACTATATGATGATGCTGCATCTGTAGGTTTTAAATTAGCACCTGAAGTAAAAAAATATTTTAGAAGAATTTATGATTTAAAAGCTGTAACAGAAAACAAAGAACAATTTATAGAAGATGTAGCACAAGCTCTTAGAAAACAAGGACTAAGAAACAAAGAAAATGGCACAGCTAAAACAGCTATTAGTTTAAATGCCGCAAAGAAAAAAGCAGAAGGTATTTTTAATAATATTAAGAGTAATGACTTTCAACAAATTCTTGACCCTAAAAAAATGATGGCAGGAAAAGAGTTTGTTAAGACTTTTGATTTACCTTTAAGTGATAGTTTAATTAAAAAAAGAGTTATTACAGGTGATTATGATTTAGTTGATGGGCCTCTTGCAAAATACTTTGTAAATGATGTGTCTTCTGTATTAAATGATACCGTTAATAAATCATATAAGTCAATAGAGTTTGCTAGAATATTTGGTGCAAAAGGAGAAAGATTAAATTACTTATTAAAAGATTTAGATGACCAATATAGAAACTCTGGTTTTGCTAAGCTAATGGATGGTAAAAATATTTCTTCACCTCATCAAGATGATTTAAAACATTTAGCTTATTCTGTTAATGCTATGTTTGGTAGACATGGTTCAACTGTATACAATCAACAAGCTAATACAGTAGCTGCTTGGGTATCTGCTTTAACAAACATGAGACTAATGGGTACTGTTTCTCTTGCAAACCTTGGTGATATACTTCAAACATTTCAAAACAGTACAAGTTTTAAAAGTTGGGTACAAGGAACATACGCTTCATTCAGAACACCTAAACTTCCTTTCACAGAAAGAGGTCTTCCTGATATGAATAAGATGAGTCCTGCTGACTTAATGTATATTCATCAAGACCAACTATTAAGAAAATCACTACAAAGAACTGGTGCTGGAGCATTTGGTCCTGAACAAGGAGTAACTCCACAAGCTTTAGAATGGGCACAGCTAAGTAATGAAAAGTTTTTTAAACTTGTAGGTCTTGAAGATGTTACTTTGTTTTCAAGAAAGTATGCATTTAATGTAGGTGCTGTTGATGGTTTAAATATAGCAAAAGAATTATCTAAAATGTATACAGGAAGTGGTAAAAGTTTTGGTCAGTTGTTTACTGAAAGAACTTTTGCAGGTAATAAATTTAGAGACTTATTAAAAAGAGCACAATCTTATAACTTATTAGATATAAAAGGTGGAGTGCCTACTAACTTTGATGAAGTAATTAAACATGGTTCTTTTAAAAGTTATAAAGAAGCTATGCAAGATAAACTAGGTGTTCGTTACTTACAAAGAACTGGTCAAACTGTAATGAATAGAGATGCTATTATACCTAATGTAGGTAACAGAATGTTATTTACACAAAGTAAAAATCCTTTTATTAAACTACTTGGACAGTTTAGTTCTTGGGCACAAGCTAAATCAGCACAAACTAATTCATTACTACAAAGAATAGAAGAGGGAGATGCAAAACTAGCTTTTAAAATGTTAGCAGTTATACCTATTTATACAGCCGTTCATCAAGTAAGACAATACATAAAGAACGGTTTTAATCCTACCGATACAGAAAGTGCTGTTGACCCTTTATTAGATGGTTGGGCATTGACAGGTAATAATGGTTGGTTATTAAATCAAACTTATTCTTATTTAACATATAATAGTAATAGACCTCTTGCTATTTTTCCTGGATATGAAACAGTAACAGCTTTACCTAATTTAGGATTTGATATATTTGATAGTAAAACAAAGTTAAGTCAAGACATGATGGAATTTTTTGATGACGTAGCTCCAACTCCAGAGTTTAGAACTATAGCCGCAGATTTTGCTCCTGATTATTTAGGATTTTTAGATTATCAAAAATATAAAGAGATGAATAGAGCAGATAAAACTATTGAAAGTAATAAAATATTTGATGTAAAAGGAACAGGAATAAGATAACATGAGTGGATATAAAGATTATTTATCAGAAGAAATGCAAGGAGCTATAGAGACTCCTACTAAATCTAAAAGAACAAGACTTTCTCAGTTTAGGCACGGAGGATATCATAGTTCTATGGATGAGTTTTTTACTGCTGGTAAGAAATCTTATGGAGTAAGAAATGTAGATGTAGCTAAGTTAGGAAAATATGGTAGTCCTGGAAGAGCAGGTAATCCTAGATTTGCTACAGCAGAATTTTTTGGTAAAACTTTTATGAGTAATGGTGGTGAAGTTATTACACCTGATAATATAGAAAAATTTAAAGAAACTATTAGACAAGCAGAAGGACTTAGACTTGAACCTTACAAAGATAAAGATAAATATTCTGTAGGTTATGGTCACTTACTAGTAGATGGACCTACTGGTAATATTTCTGTTGATAGGATAGATAAAAAAGATGCAGAACAATTGTTAGAAAAAGATGTACAAGTAAGATTAAAAGAAGTTAATCGTTTACTGCCAGACTTTACAAACTTTCCTGAAGATGCACAACAAGCTATCTTTAGTGAGTACTATAGAGGTTCAATAGGTCAGAGTGATGTTACTCGTGCACTTATAAATGCAGGTAGATACAAAGACGCAGCTAAAGAATTTTTAAATAATGATGAATATAAAAATGCTGATAAAAATAAAATGGGTGGTATTAAAAAAAGAATGGAAGCTGTATCAGAAGCTTTGATGAACATGTCAGAAAAAAAATTTCTTAATGATACTATAGTTCCAGAAAGAAAACCATTTAGATATGGTGGTGGTGCTGACGCAGGAGCTGGTAGTGGCTTTGGTGGTGGCAATAAAGGCAATAAAGGTAATAAAGGTGGTAATAAAGGTGGTAATAAAGGTGGTAATAAAGGTGGAAGTTTAAGAGATAGTGGAATGGTACAAGGCTCATCTGGATATGGCCCAGCAGGTGCAGGTGGACAGGCACTAGGACCTAGTGGTAATCAAGGTGGTAATCAAGGTGGTAATCAAGGTGGTAATCAAGGTGGTGGACAAGACGCAGGTGCGAGTAGTTCAAGTGGAGATTCAGGAGCAGGTGCTGGAGTAAGTCAAGATGTAAGTGATTCAATAGGAGGAGGAGGAGCTGCAAATCCAAATCTACAACAAGGAGCACAAGGAACTGTTAGTACCACTACTAAAAAAGCAGTTAAGAAAGCTAATAATTTACTAAATAATAGTATATATGGTACTTATAATTATACAACTAGTAATACAGATTTTTTTGGCAACCCTATTGGCTCTACAATTACTGCTATTAATGAAGGTATTAAATCAGCTGGAAATGTAGGTGTATATGGTTCACTTTTTGGTAACCCTACAAGTGCATCTTTAGGAATACAAAATACTTTAAGTCCTGAAAATGTACAAGGTTTAAATTTTGCAGGAACTGAAACAGATTTAGTAGGTAATTTAAATACAAATGTTGGTAATTATAATATAGATGCTAATGTTAATTTTGGTGAGGATAGTGGTACACTTGGTATAAGTAGAGACTTTGATTTTAATATAGGTAATCAAGATATTAATGCTACTCTCGGAGCACAAGTAGATGAAGAGGGAAATCTTTCACCTACTGTTGCAGTTAGTTTTAAAAAGGGCGGTCTGTTAGACAGAAGCCGATAAATATTTGGAGTGGCTAAAGGTAGCACTCTAGATGACAACAATAACAACAATAACTTGCTTAATGAAAGGAGTTAATTATGAACCTACCTACAAATAGAAGAGGTCTCGTATTCAACGCAGACCCATTTAAAAACTTAACAGTTGGATTCGATTCTTTATTCGACCAACTATCTTCACTGTCAGACTTTGAAGCACCGAGTTATCCGCCTTACAATATTCGTAAGATTGGTAATGATGGTTACGAACTTGAGATGGCTCTAGCTGGATTCAGTAAGAGTGATGTCAATGTAGAAGTAAAAGAAGATACATTAACTGTGTCAGCTTCAAAAGAAGGTAAAGATGAAGAGAATAGTTTTCTTCACAGAGGAATAGCTAAAAGGTCTTTCACTCGTAAGTGGACTTTAGCAGAACATCTTGAAGTAAAGGATGCTGAATTGAAAGATGGTATTCTTTTAATTAAGATGAAACTTAATCTTCCAGAAGAAAAGAAAGCTAAAACAATAAAAATAAAATAACCTCGTGTTTGGGGCAGGAGGCATTTTCTGTGCATTTTAGACGAAAAAAAACGCTCTAGGATGCACGAGGATTAACAAATCGGAGGTGTCTAGTACCCTAGCACCCCCCTAAAAAGGAGATAAAATGATAGAAAAGATAAAAGAACTAATCAAAAAGATTAGAGCTAAACTAGGAGTATAATATGGGTATCCCATTTGAAATGATAACCATGCTGGGTTCAACTGTTCTCGGTGGGGTTATGAGTATATGGTCTCAAAGTATTAAAGCTAAACAAGCTGAACAAAAAATGCTTTTACAAAGAGCAGAAGTTCAGACTGCAGCTTTTAAAGAAGCTAGAGAGTATGAGAATGTAGGATTCCAATGGACTAGAAGAATCATAGCATTAACTGCTATCTTCGCTATTGTTGTACTACCTAAACTTATTCCTATATTTGCACCAGAAGTACAAATAATAGTAGGATATCTTGAGTTTAAACCTGGATTCTTATTCCTTACAGAAGGTAAAGATATAATGAAATGGATACCAATGGCATCACCTGGTATTGTAATCACACCACTTGATACTAATTTAGTGGCAGCAATTACTGGTCTATACTTTGGTGGAAGTCTGGTTAAGAAATAATGTATTGGGTAATTACAGTAATGTTAATGTTTAATACTACAGATGTGGTAATGGAAAGAGAATATAAATTAAAACAATTTCAAGATGATTGGAGTTGTCACGAATTTATACATGAGAATAAAATTTATTTATTAAAACCACATGTTTTAGATTATCCTAATCAATTAAAAAGTTTTGAATTTTTCTGTGAAAGTAGATACGCAGAAGAAGTCTAAGGATTTAACCACTCTTTTGTGTTGTCTCTGGTAGATATAAAACTATCAGAGATAGCCATCGTTGGTTCTTTTGGATAGACAAACATAATACATTTCTCAGTTACATCCTTATCTATTTTTATTTCTGCAGGTTTATATCCTGCTCCTACTTCTAACAAATGAACACTCCGTTCAACATTACCTTTTAATTTATAAGCCTCACCTTTAATTTTATATCCAGGTTCTCTCCTATATACAATAGGAAAACAACCTTGAGAAAAATCTTTTATATCAAAGTTACTGTGTAAAGTTTCACACTCTCCTATAAACTCGGACTCTTCTAAAATCCAGTTTAGTCTATGTTGTTTCTTTAAAGTGCCGTATACAAAATATATCATTAGTTAATAGATGTAACATACTTCTGAACCCAGTGTTCTAGTTCTTTAAATTTTAACTTAAGTTCTTTTACAAGACCAACATAAAAATGTTTTTCTTCTTCACTCCTTTTAAAAGTTTCACTCATAATGTCTGCTTCATCTTCTGGAAGAGCTGATACTTCTGATATCAGCTGTCCATCAGTGTTGACTATAACACTATAACTAGCGATAACTCCTTCTTTCTTTTTCTTTGTCATCTTAATCCTCCTGTGGTGCAGTTACATCAACTAACTCACAGACACCACCAGTACATGCAAGTTCTTGAGAACCTGTAGTATTATCTTCTGATTCATAATCAACAAGCTTACCAAAGTCTATAGTAGTAGGCATATCTTTTTTCAATTCAAGATATTCCTTTCTTTCTATGTCTTGATAGGGAGCTTGTTTATATATGTGGTCAGTATAAGGTAAGAAACTAATACCAGAAACCTCATCAAAGTATTTGTATACCCAAGCACCTACTTCCATCCACTCATCTTCTCTAACACTAATAGTAACAGATGGTTTATGTTCGCACCATTCTCTTTGATACTTTAACCACAACTCTAGTTGTTGTAAAGCTGACATATCATTTCTTGTTACTGAACCTGGGGGAGATAAAGTAGGAAAAGAAAACACAGTAACTGAATCTGGTTTAGTTATGTCTGGTTCGTTAGGAACTCCTTGGTCAATCATAAGCTGAGTCAATGGGTCTTTCTTATCACATCTAACTGTTCTTATATAGTAAGGATTATGTCTAGTATGAATACCAGAAGCACTATCAACTAACTGACTCACTGTACCACTAGGTTTTACACAAGTAATAGCAGTAGATTGATTTATCTTTAGTCGTTTAGCAAACTCTTTGTTAGTATCTACAGCAACTTGTTTTAACTCAGCTAAGAATCCTTTGTCTGGATTGTTAGTAAGTTTACTATCCATGATACCAGTAAGAGATACACCAAGTAGTCTTTCATCTTCTGTGTTCTGTTTCCATATCTTACGGATGTATTTAAAGTCAGTAAGAGTAGATTGAAATGTACCAAGTATTGTGGCTAATCTAACTTTTTCTTTTAGCATCTTATTAGTATCGGGACTACGAACAACAACTTCTGTAAGATTACAGAATTGATATGGTCTTAATATAATTTCTGAACAAGGATTAGTTCCAAACTCATGTTCACTATCTCGTCTTCCATTCTCTTTAGCTTTGTTAATCGCCGCTTGTCTGTTAAAGATACCTCTTTCACCAGACTTACTATCATACAAAGCTTTCCATTCAGACATAAATAAAGCCATGTCTGGTCGTCTTGCATAACAAGCAGAGTTATTAGCTAATGCTCTTTGTCCATTATCTAACCACCAAGAACCACTTTTAGCATTACGAAGTCTATCATCTTGTATGTTACTGAGTGATATCAAAGCTGACCTACGAACACCACCTACAACAACAACTTCTCCAATCTTACAAACTAAATCATGACACTCAAGAGCGTCAAGCTTTCTACCAGAAGCGTTTTTAAATGTGGTGATTGCAAAGTCAAACAAATCTACAAGAGGCTGTGGACCACTTGCACGACCACCAAATGTTTTAAGTCTAGCACCTGCAGGTCTTACTCTTGTTACATCTATCTTTGGAACTTGACCACCATATAACATACCAAGTAGTTCTCTTAAAGATTTTGCCCAACCAGTTCTACTATCTTGTACTACAACAACAGTATCACTATCCTCAAACTCTTCAGCAATAGTAGGTAGTTGTTCTACATAATCTCTTTCAACAGAAAAACCAACACCAGTACCACACATAAGTATATACATTATCTCATCAAAACTTCTTACATCATTGATAGGCATATAACTACAATTATAACCAGCAGTGTGGTCTTTAACTAAAGCATTACCTGCTGTCATAAGTGCTCTCATCGAAGGCATAATACTTAAACTAAGGACTGCGTTTTCTAATTCATGTCTTAACTCTTTTGGTAAAGTATATTTATTATTATTTTTTAAATGCTCCTGCATAAAATCAAAGTATCTTGATACAGTTTCATCCCAAGTTTCTCTTCGTTTTTCTGATTCAACAAACCTTGCATACCTAGATGCATGTATAAATTGTTGATAGGTCGTTGGTAGATAGTTGTTATTAGTCATTTGTTTCTCCTTCCGCTAATTCACCTGCAATAGAACTATAGCCTACCATGTCAACATAATCATCTGTGTTATGTGAACCTGCTTTAGTTCTAGCAACCTTTAATAATACCATCATCAATGCGACATCACGACCGCTAATGTCAAAGTCAAGATAAGCTGACCACATCTTTGCAATATTATCGTGGTTTATTTTTTTGTTACCGTGTGTTTTTTCTCTATCAGTAGAGACAATATCTTTTGCTTTATCAATGTAAGCTTGGGTCTTCATCTTTTGTTTTTCCTTTCGCTAAATTATTTATTAATTCCATTTCCATTTCTCTAGCTCCTATATAATATAAAAGCTCTGGGTTATTGCTTACCAACCAACGAATACCATATGATATAGTATCAACTGACGGGTCTTCAGTATAGTTTATCATTTCTAATCCTACATCGCCTTCTCTGGGTGTGTTAGGTGTTAGTATTATGTAAGCTTTTTCTTTAGTTATCTTCATTGTTTCATCCAATCTAAAGGTATATTCTTATCACACCAAATAAAATTATTAGCTTCACACCAATCACTATACTTAGTTTTAGAACCCTTTCTTATTTTATTGTTTGCATTCATAAAACAAAAACGAATATCAAAATCTGTTTGGTCTTGTATCCATAAATGTTTCTTTCTATCTTCGATAGTTAATCTTCCTTTTAACTCAACGAATATGTTTGTCTTAGGAAAGTATAAGTCTGGTAAATAAGTTCTATCAATAGTAGGTTGAGTATAATCAATCTCATACTCTTCATACTTATACTTTATCTTTTTCTTTTTAATCTCGTTAACAATGTTCTCTTCGAACTTAGAGCGATATCGGACCTTCATCTATCATCTTCTCTCTTCTTAATTGTCTGGCACTAGGCACAGCACTTTGTTGTAAGTCTTCAAATGCCCAATGTGGATTTCGTTTTAATCTTTTCATTACCCATTTAAAAGACCAAGCACTTAAGTGTATTTGAAAGTTATGTATGTAATGAGTTTGTTGTGGCATTAGACTTAATATATTATTTATATTAACTTTCTTTTGTTCTTCTTCTGGAAGTAAAGACTTCAACCACAAAACTAAAAACTCTTTGGCTCTGCGTCTTAATACTTTTATTTTTTTTCTATTCATACTGTGATGTTATCTCTTCTACCTTTGGTTGATTGACTACCTTAGTCATAAATACATTGGAATTTGCATACTTGAACACTCTGAGTCCATTGCCATCATTAGAATCAGCATGACAAATAAACTTGTGAGAACAGTAGACGCACCCAACAGGAAGTTTAAGGTTGCCAGTTTTGTCATGAGGTATCGGCTGATAACATTTTTCAGGCGGTTCATTCTTTGTTAGTTTCTCCTTTAAGTTATTGATTAAGTCTTTTGCATTGGGCTTCATTAATTCATCTGGTCTAAACAATGCAATCTCTCCAGACGATTTGTTTACTGCAAGTAGTCCGCCGTTAGTAGTACCTTCGTTATGTTCGTACCCTGCCAACTGTGCAATGTATCCGAATGGGTCATCTTCATAAAGAGTTCCATTCTTAAACTTTTTAAATGACATAGCAGAAGCAGACTTAACATCAACTACTTCACCATCAATCTTACAATCCATATGACCATTGACATCTTCTACTTTTACTTTCTTTTGTTGAGCAGTAACCGTATGTCCAGATACTTCAACAAGAAACAATAGTAAATGTTCTAGTACATGACCATATAAAAACTTTAATTGTGTTGAAGGGTCATGTATCTCTTGCTTTCTTTCGGTGTGATTGTCATACCAAAGTTGACGAGCAGGTCTACCAATTACAGACATTCGTAAACCTTTACCAGAACTTTTTCTTGGTTGTAACCAATCTAATAAAGCAAGTTTAGTATTGTTTAAGAACTTATCTATCTGTTCTTCTTTAACTTCTGGTGCTTTACCACTTGATATACCAGATAGTATACCATTCATATCATCAATTAAAGTGTCTAGTTTTTTAGTGTGTTTCTTGCCAGTTGTTTCCATATTTATATTCTCCATTTAAAGGACATCTAATTCCTAGTTCTTTACCTGCATTGATAATAGAATCAACTGCAAGACTACCAAAGTCTTCTGCATGAGTTTCTAATACTTCATATTGAAACTCGTCGTGTACATTAGCGACTGGTCTTGCTTTTAGTTTATGTTTACTAACTTGTTCTTCTAAAAGAATCAAAGCTTTCTTCATAACTATCGCACCACCACCTTGTATTAAGGTGTTGAGGGCGGAGTGTCGGTTTCGGATTCTGAGTTTTCTTCCGTCGATTCCTCTGAGCCAACCTTTTCCAGTAGCTTTGTCCACTCGCTTTCTAAAGTTTGCAAGGGCTGGAGTACGGCTGAGAAATCTGTTTTTAATCTCTTTGCCATAATTTCTAGACCCTCCGCAGATAGTTCCGAGCTTTTCGTCACCTGCCCCATATATGAAGGCATAGATGAAAGTTTTTGCCTGGTCTCTTGTGCTAAGACCTGCAAGATTTTGATTTGTTGTGTGTATATCTCCATTAATGATAGCATCTATATATTCCTTATCGTTCATGTAGTGGGACAATATTCTTAACTCAAGACCAGAAGCATCTACACCCACTAATTTGTAGCCTTCTGGTACTACCCAAAGTTCTCTGCATTCTTTACCGTAGGGAGAATACACTGCAGGAACTTGAGCCATGTTGGGCGACTGATGGCTCATTCTACCAGTGATAGCACCATTGGTTATCACTCTTCCGTGTACTCTCCCATCTCTTGCTACTGCTTCTACCCAAGATTCAACTTGAGCAATTCGTTTCTGCAGTAGAAGAAATTCTTTAATAAGTTCTGCTTCTGGTATATCTTTAATACCTTGTAGAACTTTCTCATCTACTATTGGTTGTCCGTGTTCAGTAAATTTACTCGGCTTCCAACCAAAATGTCTTAGCCATCTTGCAATCTGTTGACGACTACCTAGATTAAACTCTTTCATTTCTATGAGAGAAATATCTCCCACAACATTGACCCACCCCTCTCCCAGACTAGTTAGTCCAACCGTACTTAGAGAACCGTCTTTACGATAACGAGGTTTTACTATCTTAACGAAAGTAGGCAGAGGTATAAATCTTTTTCTAACCTTTTGTTCAATTTCATTTATCTTCTCTCTTAACTTACCTAACAAAAGGTCTGCCTTAACTACATCAAAAAGAAAACCATTGTTCTCTTGTCGTGTGATTATCCTAGCTATATCATGCTCTAGTCTAATCGCCTCACGAGAAAAGTCTGGATTATGTTTAATCAAGTAACCAAGAACTCTTTCCGTAAGCTCTACATCTCTGATACAATACTCAAGCATCTCATCAGAGTATTCAGAGAAATTTTTAAAGTCTAACTTTCCAAACTTTAATCTCTCTCCGAAAGATTTTAAAGAATGTCCACCCTCTCTAGAAGGATTAAACAATCTTGATAAAACTAAAGTATCAATGACTTTACCTTTATCATGTAGGTCAATACCGATAATCTTTTTAATAACTGGTGCATCAAATCCTATAATGTTATGCCCAACGAACTCATCATACCTATCAATATAAGCACCAAACTTATCAAGCTCATCTTCCTTAAAGTATGTGATTTGTTTGTCGTCTTTACATACAATAAGAAAAATTCTATCTGGTAGTATATCTGTAATAACAGTTGTTTCAACATCTAAAAATACTCGCATCAATCTCGCCCTTGTTATAATGTTTCATCTTCAAACTCTTCGCCAGTTGGCTTCTCGGTCTCATGTAGTCTACCAGTTTCTTTATCATAGTATAGATATGTAGCTGGACCAGTCATACCTATGAATCTATTCTTTAATACTCTTACGCAAGTTGTATTCCTTAGAGTAGGACTATCATTCTGTGCATCTCTTTCAAGACCAATAACCATATCAGATAACTGACCAATAGAAGCTGAACCTCTTAGTTGTGATAGTGAAGTCGCTGCTCCCTCTTCGTGTCCTTTACCGTCTGGTCTACGCAAGTGAGAGATAAGTATCAAAGCTATATCTGTTTCTTCAACAAGTGTTCTTAGCTTTGTCATAATCTCATCAAGTGCTTTTCTTTCATCTCCATACTCTTGAGATGATACGACCATACTAACATGGTCAAGTACAATGTATCTACAATCTAATGCTTTAGCCATGTACCTAACTCTAGATACAATGTTATCTACTGAATTAGAACCAAAGTGTTTATAGAAATAAAACCTACCAGTACCAACAGTAGAGTCAAAGTATCTTCTTTTATCATCATCACTCATATGAATGTCTGGTCTACGCAAAGGTAAATTAGCTTCGACACTCATGATATCTAGTGCGGTAATCTTAGGACTTTCCTCAAGCATAATCATACCAATCTTTTCTTCTGTATTCTTGAATAGATTGTATACTAATTCTTTTATGATAGAAGTTTTACCAAGTCCTGTACCTGCAGTGAATGTAACTAACTCACCACTACGAATACCATAAGTCATCTCGTCTAGTCCTTGCCAACCATAATTAACTGTTGACCTTACGACTGGAGCAAGAACTTCTTCTAGTAATGACTCACCTTTAATGATACCATCTGGTGCATAAGTAGGTGCATTCCACCAAGACTTAATATACTCTTGATACTTGTTTGCTTTGAGTAAATCGTTAGCATCTTTGTATCCCTCTGGTAGTTTTAATATCTTAACTTTTGAGGGGGCGAACAACTCAGCAACTTTCTTACTTGCTTCTCTACCGACATCATCATTATCAAAGTTAATAACAATGTTATCGAACTGGTCTAACCAATCATAGCTTTTCTTTATATCTTTGAGGGCGGAAGCTACACCATTTTTAATGCTTACTACTGCATACTTTGAACCAAGTAATTGATAGACCGACAACGCATCAATCTCACCCTCTGTTATGGTAACATATTTACCACCATTGTATAACTGCTGACCGAACAATCCAGAGTCAGAGGTTGAACCCTTTATCGAGAATTGTTTATTCTTCACATACCTAGTCTTGGTAGCTAGAAGAGAACCAGTCGAGTCATAGTATGGGTAGATGTGTCTGTCTATCGTGCCACTTGCGTCGCTGATAACTTTGACCCCATACTTTTTAACTGTGTCTTCGTTGATACATCTATCGCCGATAGCACTAAAAGTACCTGCGTTGTTTTCTATTATTATTGGTTTTGTTTGAACTGCTTGTATGCCCATTGTGTCGCCCTCATTTATATTTGTTTGTTCTGGTGGGAAGTAAGTGTTGCAAGAGAAACAGTAAGAACTACCGTTTTTATTAACACTCCTTGCATCACTACTCCCACACTTATCACAAGCTATGTGATACTTAACAAAGTTGTTGTTATCCATTGTGTCGCCCCAATCATTTTAACTTAATTAAAATTCATCAACGGAATCTGTTGCAACAAAGCCATCAACTTTATCGAACTCTTCACCGTAAGGGATTAAGTCGATAACTTGAACTGCTTGTAAGTCTAAACCTACACCAGCTTTACCTGCATAATTCCAATCGTATTCTTTGTACATAACTTTCACTTGTGAACCGTTACCTACAAGAACATCAATCGCATTCTTAGCAGAGTCTACTAGCTTTGGAGCAGGGTTACTCGTACCGTCTGCACGATTAACTCTTCGTTTGAATTTAACAATCTTACCTCGCTCATCTTCTTTAACAGTAATGCCTTTGCTACTAAAGTCTTTAGCAACATCTTCATCAACTGCTAAGTCAATCTGATAAACAGGGTCGAAAGTTGTGTTGGGTCTAGTGATAGATGCCCAATATGCTTTTCCTTGAACTGTAGCCATAATGTTTTCTCCTAATGTTATTTGTTAATGTTAATTTAATGTTTGCATTATACCATATAACTTTTTATTTGTCAACAACATAATGCGGTTATTTAAAAACAGGATATAAAAATCCTATTTAAAAATATTTTAAAATGTTATTATTGTTTTTATTATAATTAAAATAATAACTCTTTAAAAATCTATATAGATTATATCACGATTCATCTTCATTGTCAAGAACTTTTTTATTGTTATCCACAATTCGTAAATGATTACGCTCTTTGATGTTCTTGTTTTGTTCTTTAAGGTAGTTAAGGTATTGAATATCCTTGACTTTTACTTGAGGTAAACAATCCCATACTGTTTGTATATACCAAACAATACTCTCTTCATTTAAATCACCTCTAATTAAAACATGAAATAAATCTCTAGCTTCCTTTGTTATCGTAGTCATGTAGTCTTTCTCCTCTCTTTATTAAAGTCCAATATGTTTGGGCTTCTCTTAATAATTTTTTTACTGTTCTTCTTTGCACAACAATATCTTTTTCTTTTAATGAACTTGATATATACTCACTAACAAAATCTTCAAAGTCTTTTCCAAATAATAATTTATAAGAGTCCATTTAAGTTTCCTAAATATATACTAACAACTATATAAAGAATAGCTATTATAGTTAATACAATGTCCTCTTTCATTACTCACTCATTGAATAAAAATCTTCGTTGAATATTTTTTTAATTGGTATTAGTACACACTTAGACGCATTACTATCACCAACATTCTTAGTCAGTTTATCTTTGTACTTATCTACAATACCTTTCAATACTTTTGTAGGAAATACTAATGTACAAAACTCACCCTCTTTTAATTCTAATCTATGAAACCAATAATCACTTTCAGTTTTATAGATACCACTCGGCTTACCTCTGTACTCATACTCTACTGCTATGTTTCCAGTTTTTCTCCACCAAGACCTTTCACTTTTAACCTCAATGGTTTTATCTTCAAACATTTCTTTGACTTTATCCTCTCGTATTTGTCCATACGATAAATCAATATCAAATTTTGTAAATCCTTTTTTAGTCATAAGTCCTCCATTATAACATTATTGTTTATAAAAGTCAAGATATATTCCCATTTTCTTTATACAAAGCATCAAGCATTTTGCTTTCCTCTCTATCAAAATCTCTAATGACATCTTCTATTCTGTAATAAGGTATATTATTTTGACCTTTAAACTCGGTAAGAATATATCTTAACCTTGCTATTGCTTTATCTGCTCCCATTTTTTTCCTCCTGTTGTGTTCAAAGACTATCATACTAAGCCCCTAAATCTGTTAGTAATCTCTCTAGTAAATCGCCGTCAGTACAATGATTGTAATCTTTTATGTTTATCAAATCGTCTGACGGACAAGCATTCTCATTAAAGAAATCAATTAGTTTTTCTTTGTAGATTTCTATGTCTACCTCGTTATAGATTATTCTTTTAAGAATTTCTATTTCTTCTGGTGAGAAATACTTTTCATACTCAGTATAAATTTCATCTCGCCACATATCTAATTTGTTTTCTAGATATTCTTGGTGGTGTTCACAACTCATCATCTGCCCTTTCTAGTTTATACACCTCTACTGGTATTGTTTCAACTGTATTAATTGCATTAGGTATTTGTTTTTCTATTGTGTAAATGTCAGCAACTTCTTTATTGTAATCTAACATCACTCCAACTATTGCAATCAAACCCCAAGCCCATACTAATCCAAGCATGAACCAGACTACTGTATATTTATTCATACTGCCCCATATCCTCCATTTAAAATGTTATATATAAATATAATAAGTCCTATAATATTTTCAACACTTGTATCCATTATATATAACCCTCACCTATCATAAAAGAATACTCATCATTAAACACATGCTCTTGAGACTCACCATATTTATTTACAAAATTTTTTCTTGCTTCATCTACTTGCATTGTGTCTATTAAGTAATGAGAATACTCTTGCATTTCCATTAACCAATTTTTTACTCCACTCATTTTATACTCCTTTGTTATTTATTAATCGTAAGTTTCATCTTCAACTTTATTGACTCCACCAACAATAGTGTCATCATCTTGTCCAAATAAAAACTCATCTACATTTTCATCTAGTATAGCAGACTCATCATAGATGTCAATAAGTTTTTTTTGTTTCTTATAAGTCTTTGATTTCATTGTGTTTTCCTTTCTTATTTTTTGTTGTTTCCATAGTTATATAAGTCGTGAACAAAGATTCCCATACCAACAGGATTACTTTCAGCAACCTCAATCATTTCATCAACTGTTAAATCACATAACATCTCATCAGATAATGGTTGTCCATTAGCATATTCAGTATCTAAGTTATCATCATAAGCAAGGCTACTATCCCAACTTGTATTGTAATATTTATCATTATAATTACCATACATATCATAGTCAGATAACCAACCAGATTTTTTCTTAACAACTTTTTTACCTAAGTCAATGTCATAGTCATAACCAACACCACGACTGATAGAATAAGTATTGGATACCCAACCTACATTCTTAACATCTTTACCCTCGCCTTGATTAATGATAGTAAACTCTTGGGTCTTACTATCAAGAAACAATAACTTGTCCGAGCCAATCAAATCCTCAAGTGATTCAGTCCACTCTGCATTGTAAAGTAAGTTAGGATTGTTAAGTAATTGAGGTCTTACCACCCACTTAATAAATTGGTGGGTGTCCGACTTATTCTTATCAATCATTGGTGTTGGTAGCTTTGCCCCATTATGCATTACCCATAAATCTCTATCAGCACCATTCTCACCTTTACGCAAGACTTGAAATGGGTGAGATAAATCTCGACAAGTACTACCTGCTGTTGTAAATCTGAAATGAATACCAACTTGAGTATTCAAATCTTTATAGTCCTTCCACATTTTATGTATATCTTGGAAGTCTTTTGGTACTATCTTATGGGTATGTACCTTACCTCTATTGTAAAACATAACCCCAAACCCGTCTGAATTATTTTGATAAGCACACTCCATTAAATTCAAATCGAGTTCTTTAGGGTTGTTTGCTTTTATTATTAAACACATAGTTTACTTTCCTTTCATTGTTATTATTATTATTTAAAGTTAAAAGTTTGTCAGCCATTACTTACATTATCGAATTGTCTTGATACATTTCTACTTGGTGTACCGAGTACATATCCATTAGTAATTAACCAACTCCAGAAATTAGGATACTCACTTCTGTTTTCTGGTTTCCTAATATAAGATAGAAAAGATTTATAATTTAAACTTTGCTCTCTTATAGAAGATTGTTTTAAGTATTGTATCAGTCCGTCAGTAAACTCCAATGCCCTCATAAAGCCATGCTCTGATACATTACTCTTAAATATTCTTAACTCGACTGTGTTTCTAGGTACTGTATTTACTGACTCATACCTATCATCACTTTGATACTGTCCGTCAGATATCTTTTTTGTTTCTGATTTACACCACCTACCCATAGTGCGACCTGCAATATCTTCAATAAACCTAGCATTTTTCTTATCATTAATAAATACTAACAACTTTCCAATCTCTAGTGGTGTTAGTGCTTTTTTATTAATATGTATATGCAATCCAGCACAAGTAGTATTCCACCCTTTAACATAGGTACTCCCATTATCATCAGTCCAATAATCACTATTAAACATTTGACTAAACCTATCTTTTAAAAATTTGAATGTACTCGGAGCAGTACATATCTCAAACCCACCATTACCCTCATCAAGTGAGCCGTCTCTCTTACATAGAAACCAATTATTATGCTCATGTAAAGTTTCTGGAAAGTCATAAGGCATACTATTTCTAGCCATAACTTCCAATTCTACACCATACAATAAAGATTTACTAGAATATAAATCCTTATCAACTGTCTCATCTTCCCTACATTGTACACCAATCTCATCATGTACAGGGTATGTATAGTTTTTACAATACCTTTCATGCTCATAACCACACTCCTCATCTTCATAATAATCATCTTCCTCTTCTCTACGACTATCAGCACATAGTGAGCAACAATCATAATCACTATCATAATCATTTTCATCTCTTACCTCATCACAACTCGGACAGTTATAAACATCATCATCAAATATGTTATATATTAACCAATTTTCAATAGCATGATATAACTTACTGATTTTAATAGCTAACTTATCTTCACACTCATAAGCAAGATTACCTCTATGATTATCTTCATCATATATATTCTCATTATATAATTTTATTTTATTTTTAATATACCATAATCTTTGCAGTATTTCCTGATTATGCCAAAAACTTCTAATAACTATATCTTGATATTCGACTGTTTCATATAATTCAGTAAGGTTTACATCTTCATTTTTATATAATC
>Ga0181408_1000154_pt1 | contig 21508 bp, 26 predicted proteins | sample 31SPOviralmetaG_FD_130137 | JGI IMG/M metagenome (GOLD analysis project Ga0181408, IMG submission 130137) | Marine viral communities from the oligotrophic San Pedro Time Series (SPOT) site, San Pedro Channel, CA, USA - 31 SPOT_SRF_2012-02-16 | ecosystem: Environmental > Aquatic > Marine > Strait...
ATAAAATGGTGTTGATCAAAATATGTTTCACCTTGTTGTCTTTTATATTCTGCTTCAAATAAAAATTCAAATTGATTTTCCCATCTACCAATAGTAGCTGCATCTGAAAATGATGATTCTGTTCCTCTTTTAAATGCTTCTTTAGGTTGATATCCAAATTGCTTCATTTTCCTGATACCTAATATCATAGAATAATCGTAAGGAGTTTCAATTGTTGTAGTTTCTAATCCATTTGTTACTGAAAATGCATCTACATCTGATAATGATGTTCCTCCATTTACTGCTCCGTATACTGTTCCGAATTTAAATATACGTTTGAAATCTATTTTTTTATCTTGGCCACAACATTCTTTTGGTGCAGCACAAGATGCTAATATAAGTATTATTACTATTGCTATTTTTTTCATTGTTTAATCACCTTTTTACTATATCTAACGTTATTGTAAAGTATAGACATATTATATATACCATTGGATAACTTTGATAAATCTAAACGTTTTGCATTTGATTCACTCATTACTTTGTTACCTATCATATCATATAATTCTACTTCTATTTCTAACCTTGTATCTATTGTTATAACATCTTTTGTTGGATTTGGATATACTACAATACCTAATGCTGATATATCTTCAATTGAAGTTGGCCAACCTAATTGACAATAATCATACATTGATTGACATGAAGCATCCCAATCATTTGTACAGCAATAATCATCTACATCGATTACCCAAGCATAACATCCATCATTTAACCAATAAGGAATTCCAGGTCCTCCATAACATCCGGCATTATATAAGCAAGATGCTGAATCAGATACATTTGCTGTAGGATCGTAATTATATGCTGCAACATCTGTACAACCTATTATAATTGTTATACATGAATTATCATCGTAACAAGCATTTGGATTATAATTTAATGATGTTGAATCTGTACAACCTGATATGTAACAACATGAATTATCTGATGTATTAGCTAATGGATCAAAATTTAATGCCGATGCATCATTACATCCATATATAAAAGGAATACAATTTCCATTATCTACATTTGCTAATGCATTATAGTTAAACATTGTACTATCCATACAACCATATATTGGTAACACACAACTATTATCATCTGTATTTGCTAATGGATTATAATTTAATGCATTAGGATTAGTACATCCATATACAAACATTTCACATGTACCATTATCAGTATTGGCTAATGGATTATAATTAAACATTGTTGAATCAGTACACCCATAAATTGGAAGTATGCAAGATAAATCATCTGTATTTGCTAATGGATTATAATTTAATGCAACTGGGTTAGTACATCCATATATTATTATTTGACAAGTCCCATTATCTGTATTTGCAAGTGGATCATAGTTAAATGCTGTTGCATCCATACACCCATAAATAAATGGAATGCAATTTCCTGACGGTGTATTTGCTGATGCATTATAATTAAACATCATATTGTCCATACAACCTATTACAACTGGAATACATGAACCATCACTTGTATTTGCTGTTACATCATAATTAAACATTGTTGGATCTGTACATCCGTAAATAAAAGGAATACATGAACCATCATCTGTATTAGCGGTTACACTATAATTGTACATCGTTGAATCAGTACAACCATATACATAAGGAACACATGTACCGTCATCATCTGTTGCTAATGGATTAAAGTTAATTGATAAAGGATCTGTACAACCTGTAATTTCTAATTCATCACAAACACCATCTGCATCTGCATCATTTATACATGTTCCATAACAATCATAATATTGAATTGGATAAGTACAACCTCCATTATCTACATTTGCAATTGCATCGTAGTTACATGCAGTAACATCTGTACATCCTAAATAAATACATGAACCATCATCTACATTTGCTAATGCATTGTAATTATATCCTGCTGTATCCATACAACCATTTACAATTGCAATACATGTATTATCATCAACTGTTGCTAATGAATCATAATTAAGAGCAAATTCATTTGTACATCCATATATAATAGGAATACAATTTCCGTTATCTGTATTTGCTAATGGATCATAATTGGCTGCAGTTGAATCCATACATCCTAATATTACAGGCACACATGTATTTCCGCAAAATGGTATTCCTACGTATTTTGTAAAGAATGGAGATTCAAATCCTTGAAGTGCTCCTTGGCCATTATTTGCAAAAGGATTAGTCCCTTCATGCATTAACACAAACCCATCTGCATTTGTTAGTTTGAATGAATTATGCCATGTCTGAAATTGTACTTCTTGAGGTGGCTGTTGTGGTCCTCCAACTTCGAAATAAAATACTTCTACTGGAATTCCTGGGTCTAATATAATGTTCCATGAATTACCATAGCTACCTGGACCCATTGTATATGTTCCAAGATTGATGCCATTTTGATATACACCTATAAATGAATTACCCCATCCATCGCCTCCGGCATCAAATATTTCTAATAAATAATTACAATCAGGAATAAGATCCATCATAGTAGCATTAGGATCATAATTAAATGCTGTTGGATCTGTACATCCGTAAGTATGTAATGTTAAGCATGAGCCATCGTCATTGTTTGCTGCTGGATTGAATTCCACATAATCATCATCTGTACATCCATCTATTGTTGGAGTAGTAGGACAAGGTGTTGCCGTTTGTGGTCCTGAATATAATACATTTCCAAATCCTGGATTGTCCATATACCAAATAGTATCTCCTGAACAATCATATATCACTACTGCACCATCCATTGAACCACCTGATGTTGAACCTGCCATACCATCACCAAAGTCATCATTGATGATCATTTCAAATGCAGCATTTTGATCTACACAAAAAGTATAAGTATATGTTTGTCCAATATCATTGAAATCATATGTTCCTACTGGATAATCAAATGTGTTACCTAACCCATCTACAAACTGCCAACTAGTTTCTCCTGGCCAATTATCTAATGTTAATGAAATTGATATTTGATATTGTGTTGCTGTATCACATATTGTTCCACTACATGACCCATCATCTACAGTTGCCCATGGATTATATGATACTTGAGTCGGGTCCATACATCCTGGAATGCATGGAGTTGGAGTATATGCAATAGTATCTGATAATGTTCCATCTGCAAATTCTACTTGTAAATAATGTTCTACACTCCAATTAGGTGGCATTTGTCCATTTCCTGCATTAACACCAAAGTTAGTTGCATTTGGTCCAACACCGTATTGAAAAGGTCCAACACCTTCTTCATTTGTATACCAAACTTTAACTGTCTTGCAAGATGGATTATATGCTTCTGTAGTCCATTCAAAGATTATCAATGCTTGTCCATTTGGTTGACATTGTTGATATGCATTAGATGTTAAAATCCCACCACAGGCAGGATAAGTACAACTACCATCATCGATAGTAGCTAATGAATCAAAGTTTAATGCATTTGTATCTATGCACCCTGGTACATCTGGTGCTGGTGGAGCACATGGTGCTATAATTAAAGTGTCTGTATATAAAGAACCAAAGTCACCTTCTACATATACTATTGTATCTTGACAATCATTTTGTATTAAGAACCATCCTTGTGGTGAACCGTTGAATCCTCCTAGCCCATCTCCATATTGATCATATAAGTTAACAATGATTGTACCACCTAAATCAATTGTTGTATCATACAGAGTTTGATCTTGCATTATAGAATCAGACTGTGCAATGATTGGTGAACCGCCTGGAGGTGTTATAGTCCAAGAAGTTTCTTCTGGATAATCATCTGTTAATAACTGTATGTTAATCCAACTGTTCTGTGCGAATATAACTGTTGGAGATATTAATAATAAAAATAATAACTTTCTCATAATTCAAACCCCAAATTTAATATCATAAATCTAAACTTAGATTTTTCTAATTTTAATTCTAATACCGTAAAAGTACCAATCCTACATTCAAGATAGTACTTCTCTTTTTTATTTCCAGCATCAAAACCATTTATCCAATTTATCATAACATTATCCCTTAAATATTTGTTTTTTACCTCCATGGTATTCGTAAGCATGACCTTCTAATTTCAATTGTTCATTTACACACATCTGCGTACCTTTATCATCTTGTATAAAGATCTCTCCTAGTACTCTACCATATTTACCTACACCATAACTCTTTAACCTAAAGTAGCCTGGCTTAGAACTTACCTTTTCAATAAGTTCTTTGTTTCTTTCTTTAGCTGCAAGACCTTTTTTCTTTTCTTCTAAATCTCTAGTTCTACTTTCCCAAGTATCAATTCCCATATATCTTATACGTTTCTTTACCCAGATATCAAATCCTACATCTATCATAGCATCGATTGTATCACCATCAACAACCCTATCCAACTTTGCTCTGTAAATATACTTATCCATGACAACATGTATCAGTTTTACAACATTCTTCAGATGGCTTGCAATGTCTTACTTGATATGCCCAACCTGCTGATGCTAATAATAAAATAGTTCCCCATACTAAGCTAACACCGAATGTACATCCAGCACCTAATGCTAGAACATATCCACCATAACATTTTACATAACATGCTACTGAATCATATGTTGATTTGTTTTCTTTGTATTCTGCAACTACCTTTTCATCTACAGTAGTACTATCTAATACCTTTTTCACAACTTTTTTTGCTGTTTTTTTAACAGCCTTCTTAACTTTTTTTGCCATCCTTAGACTCCTTTTTTTGTTTTTCAAGTTCTTTAATTTGATCTTTCAATTCTTTTATTTGAGCATCGATAGCCGATTTATCATCTGACTTGTCTATCTCTTGATCAAATATTTTTTTTGGTATTTCCTCAAAACCTGTACCTTTAAGTAAGTCTTTTAATTTAGGTGCTTTGTACTTGTAAGAATTTTTATTTTTGTCTGCCATTTTATTTTCCCTATTTAAGATACTCTAACTGATCTAATGTTTTTGTTAACACTTGTCCTGGCTTATATGTTGGTCCTGAATTGGTCACAGTATATACTGCTACTTTACCCATACCATTTGCTAAGTCCATTACCTTTTTAATAACTCCTGTCGATCCATGATGTTTACATGATGTATTTTTATTTCTGATAATATCGCCTGTTCCGAATGTATAACCTCCATGATCTTCTTCAATTGGTTTCTTTTTAAGTTCGCTTTCTTTTTCTTTAGCTGCTTTTATTTTAGCCTCACCAGCCTTTTTCATTGCATCAATAGCTAATTTTTCAGCTTCTGCTTCGTCTTTTGATATTTCAACTAATGAACCTAATGATGGTATATAATGGTCTTTCATGTCTTCTGCAGAAGGTTGTTCTTTTGGTTTATCTTTTCCTTCTTCCTCATCTTCTTTTGGTTCTTCTTTCTTTTCTCCATCTCCTGTTCCAAATTTTGCAGCCATACCTTTATTGTAAGTTTCAATATCCACTTTATTTCCATTCACACTTAAAAAATCTACATCTGAATATCTGAATTGGATCATATCTCCGTCTTCATCCATTCCAAATCCCATAAACGGACTTTCTACATCGTCAGGATCAGTTACCATTAAGAATCTTCCATTTGCATATACTTTAATCGGAACACCGGACATAACAAATTGTCCTATTATAACATTATTAAATAAATTTAGTTCTGCCATTATTTTATCCCTGCAATATTTTTGAAATGTTCTTTAAGTAAATTACCTTTTGCTTTATATCCATCCTTTACAAATGGAGGTGATACATTTATTTTACCTGTCTTTAATGCATTAGTTAGATCACCACCAGCTTTAAGTTCAGGTCCACCTACCTTAGGATCAAATTGTGGCATATCATCTCTATCTGGCGCTGAAGGATTCTTTTTAATTGATGCTAAATTTTCTCCAACTTTATTTGCAATTGCTAATCTAATTTTATAACCTTTGTTCTTTACGCCATCATCTTGTTTTAAAGGTTCAATTCCTAACCAATCCCAAACCACTTTATGGGCGTCTGGATTAGTGATCATATTTTTTATCATTTTATCATTTAACAATGGACCTGGTGCTTTTGCATCTGGTTGTTTATTTACATTGTCCATTATAATCTTTGATACTGTTGCTGCATTTTTACCTAATATATCTGTCGCCGGATCACCAGTTGCTGATGGCTGTTTTGTTCCTGGTGGTAATGTAGATGCAATTGCAATCTGTGCTGCAGATAATTTTTGTGCAGGATTATCACCTGGCCATTTTACATCTAATGCATTTATTGTTCCATCAGGTGTTAATGCAACTACTGCTGACCAACGGTGATGACCATCGATAATAAGATTATCTGAAATTACAATAGTCCCAAATCCTTTTTTAGATGATAATGCTGCCATTAGTGCTTTTGCAGATCCTAATGGAAATGCTACTGACTTCATTGCATCAATAAAGTTCTGAGTTGGTATCATTGTTTTAGGATCAACTGAAATATCAGATGGTCCTGATACTTTAATTTTATCATCTGTTTGATCTCCATCTGTTTCTGGTTCTGGTTTTTTCAATAAGCTGTTTAAAGATGCATCTTGTCCCATTGGAGAGTTTAAAAACTTTCTAGTTGCAACTGGACCAGCTTTAAATGCTTTATCTAACGCCTTTCCTAATTCTTCTTCTGAATATTCTCTTAATAGACTTGCTAGAATATTTTCGGATAGAAGTTCTTTTAATTTTAACATAGTAATCCCTTACATTTATTTTAATATAAATATGCTATTGCTACTTATTTCCAAAGAATTTGTATAGCAACTAAGGCTGTTGCTAATACTAAAGATATCATTGTTTTAGCATTGATACCTTCATTCATATAAAGACTAGTTAAAATTGCAAATGATGTGATACCTGTTGCAAATCCTATGAATCTACCAGGCCATAAAGCACCGTCAAAATACCCTACAACCATTTTTGTGGCTACAATGAACGCATATGAAATTGGTATTGAAAATATACATGCCATTGCAAATGGATTTTCTTTACACCACTTCCAAACAAATTGTCCATTAGTCTGATACCATATTAATATCTGACCAATGAAAAATAATGCAATCCCTACTAATAACTTACCCATTATACTACTCTAATATATTTTCCTGAATATGAAACCATCTTACCTAAACTAGGATGAAATGCTTTATTTTGCCAATCAATCTTTTCTGCAAGATCTTTTATCTTAACACTAATAGCCTTTAACTCTGTAATAAACAATTCTCCGTTTAATACTTTGCTATTCTTTGCACTTACTCTAATTTTTCTTTTGGTTGGAAATTTTTTAAAACTCATTTAATATTTTTTTAATACTAAGTCAATTTATGGCTTGACCTTTTACCTTTTTTATTTATAATATAAAGATAAGAAAAATATTTCAAATAGCCAAATCTTTTACTAGCTTTTTTTCTTCTTTTTTCCTCGCCTCATATTGAGTTGCCATCTAGCCATTCTACCTTTTTCACCTTTTGATTTTGCTAGTTTAGCTAATTGAGTTAATGTAGCTTTTTTTGGAATACCTACTCTTTTGGATATTCCTTTTCTTCCTGGCTTCTTTCCATCTGCAAAATTTTCATCGAATGGCTTGAACTCGGATGTTCCTAATTGATACCAGTCTGGTTTATGTCCTCTTGATAATTTAGAATGATAATCTACTTCTCCCATCATTAATTTAGATTCTATATCATCTAATTCATTAGAAGCTATTCGCATATCTTGTTTACCTATCTCTGGCTTTTTATCTGGTATCTCTTCTGCCATAACAGTATCACCTGACATTTCCCATGGACCCCAATGACCTTCATCAACCATAAACTTTGCTGCTTCTTCTGGAGTATAATATTTACATTCCTTTGAATCAACCCTACCTAATGCATAATATACTTGTTTTGGTATTTCTAATTTTCTGCCATTAGAATGATCTAATACTGTATTTTTAGATTCTACCCAACAATGGCCATATCTCATTCCTTCTAATGCACCCTGACCATTAACCATACCATGTACTAACATATGATCTTTATCTCCAAAGAAATTCATTATAAGTCTTCCTCCGGCTGGATAACAATCACCCATTTTTCCTTCTGTTAATAATTCTTCTTTAATTAACTTAGTAATAGATTGTACTTTAGGATATCGTTTCAACATTGAATCTACAGCTGATATGTTCTTTGGACTATCATCCATGAAATAAACTGTATCATATCCTTTTTTAATTTGCTTCTCTATCCAATCTGCTTTTAACTTAGGGTCTGCACTTCCTAATGGAACTACATATGCATCTATACCCATTGTTTTTAAGAAACTTGTTACAGGCTGTCCTAATCTTCTTGCAGTTAATATAGTAACCTTTCTTGAACCCTTTGCTGCTCTTCTTGCTTTATCTAATTGTTTTCTTAATAAATCAGCATTTTGTTTTATCAATCTAGGATTTCTTATTTTTCTATCAAACTCTCTAAAATCAAATGATTCTCCTGGTCTTGGTTTATATACAGCAAATTCGGCCGGATCTAATTTTTTTATAGTACGGCCGCCACGTACAACATATACCCATGCATCTGATTTTGCAATTGTATCATCAAAATCAAATACAGACAACACCTTTCCTTCTCGTAATATGTCTTTTAGTTTAATCATTTTACTTCTGGGTCTTCTTCAACGTATCGGTCTTTATCTAAATCTTTTGCATATTTTTTATCTACAAATTGTTCTTGTCCTACTGGATCATATATATTACCTTTTTTATCTACTAACCAATAATGTGGAATATATTTCCAAGCTTCTGAATACTTACTGTTTTCAATCCATGCCTCTCTTTCTTTAGCATTATTAAAGTTACCACCATCATCTAAAAATTCTTGTTTCATTTCTTTAGTGAAATCTTTTTTACCTGATACTACTTTATCTGCTCTAAAAAATCCTTGTGTTTTGTTTGGAAATGGACTTTCTAATTCTATATCATATTCTTGTTTTGCAAAACTCTTAAAATCTAGTGCAGCTGGTCCACAATTATCTCGTTTACAATAATATGCGTGCATAGACCCTCCGGTCCAATTTTTAACATTAGCCTTGTTCTTTTCTCTCCAAACATCTATTAATTTATCTGGAGTGATAGTTTCTAATAATATGTCTTTTAGCTTTATCATTTTATATAAATATAATCTTTCCACTTCTTCTCTGCATTTCTAGCTGCAATTTCATTTGGATTATTATCATATCCTTGTGCACGATATTTAGCATTCTTCTTTGGATCTTGATGGGTATGTTCAAACTCATGTAATATAGTTCTGATAATATGTTCTTCATCTTTCATATTAGGATAAAATATCCATATTGTATTTGTTTCATCTGACCACATTGCTTCTGAAGATTCGCTTTCTTCTCCTCTCATATCATCAATACCACTCGCAAGAGCATAAATGTCATGATGCAATTTTATTTTTGGGATACCTTTTTTACCAGTGCCTCTATCTTCTACTATTTGTGGAAATACTCTATCTACTATTGCTTGGACTTTGTTTTTAGATAATCCTTCTAATAATATGTCTTTTAGTTTAATCATACTAATCTTCAAGTGTTCCAAATTGACCAAATGGTCGTGCTGGATCTATATTTTCTTGTTCTGTTAATCTAGTTGATCCAGACATATTTAATGAACTAGAATTTGGTGCTAAAGCTTCATCAATTGGAATTTGCCATTTAGCTGATAAATAATTTTGTACTGTTCTTATTTCTTCTATAGATAATTTTCTATCAAAAAATATTGATTCATGAAGATCCATGGCACCAAATTGAGAGGCGGCACCATATTGTTGTCCTACTACTAAATTGCCTGGTGGAGCAACTGCAGTTCCACCAAATGTGGCCAATCCTGCTGACCCTGTTGTAATATAATCATTAACAACAAAGGTTTCATCAGCTGAATGAAAAGTATTTATCATTGCTGGTCCTCCGTCAATCCATAAATTAAATTGCGCACCAGTATCAGGATCTGGTTTCTCTATTTGGGTGGTCATTATTCTTGCCTTTCTTTGAAACATTCTAGATACTAAATCTAGAGACGAAAGTCCGGAATCACCATGGTCATCTCCTAAATATGGCCATGCAGATTCGGTAGCAAATCCATATACTGGCCGAGCCTGTGCCTTCCCTTGAAATTCAAACTCCATAATTTCTCCTCCGGAGTTATTTCCTGTATCATTATCCCATACAAATGTTCTTAATCCTGTATAAAAGTTTGTAAATTGGACTTCATATCGTTCTCTGTGAGAGGAGCCGTATTCAGAATACATAGTACTTGCATAATTTTGTCTTCCTGTTCTTTCTCTAAGCACAAGAAAATGTGTTTGTTCTGATGATTCTTGATGAGGCATATAACTTCCAGACTTCTGTGTTAATAATGTCATTGAAGCAGAATGAAAATTAATAAATGGCATATCTAAAGTTCCTTTTGCTTCTGCTTCTCCTGGTAAAGGTGATTTTGGATTTCCAAATGAATTATTACTTCCTGAGTACCAAACTGGATATCCCTGGACATTTTGTCTAGTATAAGCATAGTTTGGACGAGAAAAATGATTTGCAGTATTTGCTTTATCAACCCATCTCCCTACATTATCACCATGTTGAACAGAGCTAGTTACTCCCTCTTTATAAATAATAATATCATTGATATCAACATGTGACCCGGTTGTGAAAACTTTAAAATTGAATTGAATACCTCTCCATAACTCTTCATTTCTAGGCATATCTAAATAATAAGAGTCTATGGAAGCAGACCCATTACCATCGATACCAAAAAATCCTCCGGAGGCTGATTCCGGATGATGGAAAGATTCTCCAGTTATAGTAAATTGATTGTTTTGAGCTTTATTATCTAAATTGAAGGTCTCTCCTATAGAAATTATATCAAATCTTCTACCATACTGTCCTTGAACCGAACCGCTTATACGCCCATCCACTTCCCAAGCTACTGGCATTGCACTTCTTGAAACAGCTCTTATTTCAATTTTACTAATTTTTTCTTCCTGACCATCCGGAAATTCAATTTGGAGAGTTAAGATATCACTACTCTGATTGCCTGGAGAATCTGCTAATGGATCGCCATTTACAGAACCAGTATGTGGCCATTCATATGAAGAACTTGCATTTGTAATTCTTAAAAATGTATCTCTATTACCATCAAATAAATTGTTTTTATCTCCGTCTGCTATAGTTAAATTAGTTTCATCCTGATCTTCATTTCCTGAAAAGAATATTTTCAAATTATCTTTTGTTAATGATATAGATTCTGATGCTATGGTATGAATGTATTTTACATCTGATGCATCCATCCAACTCGAAATGCCTCCTATATTCTCAACCTGTGCTTGCCAATTAGCAACCAACTCTAAATATGGCACATCAGTTACAATATCTTGTCTATCTACACCTTTTCCTGGAGGAGCTGGTATTATTGTTTGACTCCAATGCCACATATGATCATGATATAATTGTGCACGCATATTATCTTGTTCAAATAACATTTTTGCACGTCTAAAATCCATTTCAATTAAATTTTCATTTGTTGGAATTTTTTTCCAATCTTCCCATGTTAAAATTGATATTGGCTGTTTTCTATCTACCCATGGATCATGTTCTTGTGTTGGATTGAGTTTATAAATATAATCTCGTAACCCAGATAATCGTGATTTATGATTTGATTCTTTATCTGAATTTAATATATTTTGTGCATCTGATAATATTTTATTAGTTGCTTGTCTTTGTTGTAATGAATTTTCTGCAATAATCTTTTGTTGTGTTTCAAACTCCTCACGTTCGGCTAAAACTTTATCTAGTCTTTCTTGTGCTTGTTGTTCAGCTTCTTTTGCTTGTTCTTGTCGTAATTCATCTAACTTTTGTTGTTCAGCTTCTTCTGCCTGTTCTTGTAGTTTATATTTTTCTTGTTTCTCTTGTTTAGCTAATTGTTCTTGTTCTTGTTGTTGTTTCTTAGCTAATTGTTTTTGTTCATATTCATATAAAACATCTTCTGCAGATTGAATTTGTTGCAATTGATTTGTTTCATATTCTTCTATTTCTTTAAGAGATTCAATTGATCTAATAGTATGTCGAACATCTTTTTCTGAATTCAGTATATTTTTAATTTCATCTTTTTGTTTGTTTTTGAATTCATTTATTTTATTACGATTGGTACGATAGTCATCAATCTTTCTTTCAAATCTTAATTTTTCAATCTCCTTCTCAGCTTCTTCATGTTGATGACGTTGTTCAATATGTCGTTGATATTCAATAGCATCTTGTCGAGCTTGTTCTGCTAGATACTCTTTATTTTTTCTTGTCTCTTCTTGTCGAGCTTGTTCTGCCTTTCTATCACGATCAATTTTATCCAATCGTAACTGTTCTTCTTGAATCTTCTTTTGTTCTTCAAGATGCTCTTGTTGTTTTTTATTTGCTTTATCTTTAAATGATCTCATATCTTATAACTTTTATTCATGTTCGCAGTGTTCACAATAACATTTAGGTCTTGCAGTTTTTCTTGTTACTTTATTTCCATTTGAGTCTTTTAATGTTACGCCATCCAATGATTTTGGTTTGACTATAATATCATTAACTGATAAATTTTGTATATGACATTTGCAAGAATCACATATTTCAGTAAGTGTCTGTACTCCTTTTTTTATTGTTAATTTTATCATAATTTTATCGCCATGGTAACATTGTTAGACCTATTTTATTTAATACAAATTCCATAATAATAACAAAACTAATACCTCCTATTATTTGCCAAGCCCACCATTTCCATCCTGTCAATCCTTCCTGCCATTTACGAAATCTACTTTTCTTTGCCCATTCATATAATCCTAGTTTAGTGTTTATTTTATCAGCATACCAACCCGGGTCGAATATGTTACCAAATGCTATTAATAGTTTTCTTATTATTCCCATCTTCTATTATATTTTTCTCTTTGGTCTACTTGTACATAATGTACTGTATCATGTTCACCACAATGAGGACATCTTAATTTTTCAATATCTGCTGCCTCATTGATTTTCCATTCGCCTTGACATTTCTTATTACTGCATTTGTAAATGTACGTATGTCTGATGAAAACTTTGTGTCCCATTATATTATATCTTTACTCTCAAGTAATGTATATGAAAATGAATTTCCATGAATCTCTCTTGCTGCTTGACAAATATCTAAAAACTCATGCCAATCATCATTGTCAGCAATTACTTGACAACCTGCAGACCATTTATCAACTCTTGAAGACTTACCACCTGCTCTGCTAGTCGCTCTATGTATGTTTATTCCTATAAGTTCTTCTCTTACAGATTCTTCTATCAAATCATACTTACCATCTAAATTAACATCTCTATAAATTTTCATAGGCTTTTTTTGTCCTAATGCTAAATATTTTCCTTGATGAAGTCTTAGTTTGTGTGAACCTCTATATTGACCAGGTTTTAATATTGCAACACCCCTATCATTTAATATGTTTTCAACCCAATGTGTCCCTGGATCTGTAGTACATTTAAATTCATGGTATAGCCATTCCCCATCTTCATTCTTATATGCGATGGTCATTAGATCATCAAATGCATTTGTTACTCTACCATTTGTTTCTGAATTTCTGATTCCTATAATATTCACATCATAGGATTTGTTACTGTTATCTGTAAAATATTTGTAACCCTTTCCTTCTACAGTTGATTGAATCTGTTCTCTTGTATACATTGTAATCTCCTTTATTTATGTTTAATATAAATATGAGTTACTTTCGCTTCCTTTTAGATTGTTGTGGCTGATTATCTGAATCTTCTTCTGTTCGTTTTCTTTTACGCATTTTTTGTTTACGTTCATATTGATCAGAATACTTATCTAAGTTATTAATATTAAGCTTTCCCATTTAATCCTGAATTCTTACTTTAAGTTTTTTTATTTTGTCTAAAAAGTCTTCGATTGAATAATCATTTCCTTTTTCATCTTTAATCAGAAATTTGTCTAAATCTTTATGTTGTTCAACAACTGCATTCATTAATATATTGAGTCCTCTTTGTGCCCAAAATGTTTTGAATGAAGCATCTCCTAACTGATTAATGGAATTAACTGTATCGGCTTCTGTGTTACCTGGGTATAAAATGTAATATCTCATATTACTGAACGGCCGGCCATCTTTTCCCAATCCTTTTCAGGTCTCACATCACAATTTGTATTCCATACTCCAGTTAATGTATGCATATCAATATCTTTACTTTCTCCAAATGATATCATTGCTAAAACATCTTTAGGAAAACAAACGCCACCAAAACCAAATTTACCATCCGGGCCCGGAACTTGTAAGTGGCTATGTCCTATTCTTCCATCTCTTACAAATCCATCAACTGCAGTATTCCAATCTACACCACATTCTTCTGCAACTTGATACATTTCATTTAAGAATGATACCTTGGTTGCAAAAAAACAATTATTCATATATTTAATCATTTCAGCAGTTTCAAAATTTGTTTCAATACATGGTATCGAATCTCCAAATCTACTTTTATATAATTCTGCTACTACCTTTGTATCTTCTGATTCACCTCCCAATATTATTCTTGCTTGATTGATGAAATCAAATTTAGCAGAACGTTCTGTTAAAAATTCTGGATTGAATACTAATCGAAGTTTATTAAATTTTTCTTGTAGTTTTCTTGTTGTTCCTGGTATGATTGTAGATCGTATCAATATTATTGCGTTTTGGTTTTTTGATACATTATTAATATCAACTAATGCTGATTCTAATATTCCTAAATGCATACTCCCATCTGGATTTGATGGTGTTGGCACTGATACAAATATCACATCTGATTGATTAACTACTTCTTCCAAACTATGAGTACTTTTTAATGGATCTATATCATATGTTCTTAATGTAGCATTACAGCCTGTCTGTGCTGAGAATCCATACTCAACTGCTGATCCTACAAACCCTTTTCCTATTATTCCTATTTGCATATTATTAATTCCTTTTCGTATGTTTTTAAACTAATTATTGTTATTTGTAAGTTACCTAATTGGAACGTACCTTTTTCTAACTCTTTATCATTTGAAATTATTTCTGATAAATTTTGAATGAATCTAAAATCTTCATTATTAAATCTAGCACCATCTATTTCAATTAGGATTTCATTTTGCTTTTCATTATCTAATGGCTTAAACTTTTCATATAAATCAAATGACGTATCTTCCATTTCAACATAATCTGCATACCTGCCAGTATTAAATTGTTCGTCACAGTATATTGTACTACACCACGGCTCTAACGCTTCTATTAGTTGCAAATTAGCATTTGTAATCATAAATCCTATATTATATTTTGGCGGAACTATTGGTTTTAAGTATTCATCATGTTTAACAAAATGTCCCCACTTTCTAATAAACTCTCTTGTTGCTTTTGCATTTTGTTTTAACCATTCGTCTGTCTCCCTATTTTTCATAAATACATTACCATCAGGATTTCTCACAGCACCATCGGCAAATCTTGAACCTCTACATGTCATATGATATACACATCCACCCCATGTTTGTTTAAATTTAATTCCATTCAATTGGAATCTATTAAAGATATCCGAATCTTCTTTTGATTGAGGTGCATATAAAGGATCATGGCCACCTATCTCTTGAAAGTCTTTTTTATAGAACGCCCATGGTGCAAATACACCTTCTGTGATTTTAGTTAATTGATGTAATTGAATATCTTTAAACCAATCTAATAATTCTTGTTCTTTGAACTCTTCTGGTTCAATACCAAAATCCATTAACATCTTTTCTGGGCCCGGTGGATGTAATGGCGGCTCTATTCTTGTTAAAGATACAATTGTTTTGTCAGTTAACTTATGTTCTATTTGATCAATTGCACCTGGCATCAAATACATATCAGCATGATATATCATACAAACATCATGACGAGCTACTTCATTAACCAATCTATCATATAATATTGTATGTCCTAATCTTTTTCCTGTTTTATTTCTGATTGCTTGGAAGTTCAAATCTTTTTCCATTGTTTGTATACACCACCCCCATGTGCCATCTGTTGATGCATCATCTGCTACACATATCTGAACTTCATGGTTGCCTTGATTTTTCCTGATCGCATCATAAGACCATTTTAGATATTTTAAATTATTTCTACTTGGTTGAATTAAACTTATTTTCATTTGAATACTTTATTTATTGTTTCATATACTTGATTATAATCTCTATAACCTCTCTGCAAAATTTCTGATTTTTTATCTATTATCGGATATATTGGAGCATTAGATAATTTTCTAAAATAAGAATTTTCATCAAAATATCCGGGACGAACATCTTTGGATGTATTTACATAAATTATCACTGGCTTCTTGAAGCAACTACATAAAATACTAGATCCTCCTCCCATTGATATAAATCCTTCTGCTTTAGAAAATAATTTTAATTGATCTAAATTATAATCGTCTTTTATAAACTCATCAATTAAATGTACATTTTCAAAATATGTTGTTAGTTCATAATCTGTAATTGGTTCATCATTTCCAATAACTCTAGCAGAAATATCTTTGTTCAGAATTTCATTTGAATCACAAATAAATTCATTATTTTTTGGTCGTTTATAAATTACTGAATATCCTTTGTTTGTCAATTCATTAAACATTTCATATAATGCTTCGATATCAAAATACCCTACTGGTGCTGAACCATGTTCTAGATTATATCTATTTGATATTACAATAAATTTATCTGGTGTAGTGAATGATTTGTCATAAAATTGTTTTCCGTAATCTGGCATCTGCCATTGTGAATAATCTAACCACCCATTAGCTTTAATTTTTTCTTGTTCTGATAAATCTCCGTAATCTTTTCCAAAATTAGCTAATGCATTATGATGAATCCAACTATTTGGTAAATTTTGAACTCCATTGTTATTATTATTTAAACTTCTTGAAGTATGTTTTTCTTCTACATTATCTGTAAAAAAATAATATGGAGACATTCCTTTACATGTTACAACCTTTTCTAACTTACCTTGTTGATGTAACCAATTTGCATATGGGACTGCACATGCTATTTCATAACCAAATTCTGGATGTACATCAATTATCATAATAATATTTTTTTAGTTCAATCAATTGTTCTTCTATAGTACCGGTATATATTATTCCTTCTAAACACTTGTTACTGCCCAATTCCTTTTGTTTGATATCTATATCTTTGTTGAATACCTGCTTAATAATATTTAACAAACCAAACTTGGATTCAGAACTAGATGATATAATTATTTCATTTGTTATTGAACTCCATGTAGTCATTAGACGATAACATTGTTTAGCCCACTCTAATGTAGTATTGCCATTCCATATGGCCTTTGTATATCCAAACACTTCTCCTTCTTGTGATAAGAACCATTCTAACAAACTAGCATTGCCATTTAATTCTGGTCCTATAATAGACGTCTTTATTGATTTAGTTTGTCTACTTAAATTTCTTATATAATTGGCTGCTACATTTTTTGATATACCATATTTATCATCATCCATCTCACAATCAGTTCCTGGGTGAATTATTCTACATGGTGCATTTAAATCTAACCAAATTGGTAATTGCCAATTAAGATTAAAGGAATCTGTTCTTTGTGGGATAGATCCAATACAATTTATAATATAGTCTCCATCGAATTGTTTGATTTCTGTTTGGCTCGCCGGCCATCTAGTTTGCAAAGTGTGCACACTGGTATTTTGATCTTCCAAATACTTTACAACCATATGTCCTAACATTCCTTTATGACCTAATACTAATACTTTCATATAACTTTTGATACTTTTAAAAATGAATCTGTTTCTTCTGATTCCATAAGACTTTGATTTGATGTAAATGACCAACATCTATCATTTATTACCTCATCTGTTATCATATAATATCCATCATTGTATGTACATTCATACCATTTACTTCGAAATGATTCTGTTTCTGAAATCATTGCTTCATGTAATTTTTCTCCAGGGCGTACTCCTATATATTTTAACTTGATATCTTTATGGCCATATGACCTTCCTAATGATTTTGCAATATCTGTAACCTTAAGTGCTTTTATATTTGGTATCACAATCTTACCATGTGATTCGCCATGCATATACGCCCAATCAATTAATTCAACTGCTTCATCTAATGTTAATAAGAATCTTGTCATATCTTTATGAGTGATAGGTAATTCTTTTGCACCGGATTCCAATAACTGTTTAAAGAATGGAATAACTGAGCCTGTTGATTCTAGTACATTGCCATATCTACATAACACTACTTTTATATCTGTTTGTTTATTTGCAAAATCAATATATAATCTTTCTGAGATTGCTTTACATTGACCATAAACGTTTATAGGTGCACATGCTTTATCTGTCGAGATAAACATTAATGTTTCTATTTGATGATTACATACAGAAATACAATCAATTAAATTTTTATGACCAATAATATTTGTTTTAACACTTTCATATGGATTTGATTCGCATATAGGAACATGTTTCAGTGCAGCTGTATTGATAACAATATTAGGCTTGAATTCATTTAATGCCTGAAGTATTGAATCTTTATCTTTTACATCGCCAATAGTATATTTTACATTAGGATAAGTCCTTTGCATATTAACATGCTTATGTTCATCACGTGATAATATAATGATATTATTATCTTTATGATATCTATCTGTTAATGTTTTTCCTAAGGCTCCTGTTCCGCCTATAATTAATATTGTCTTCTCTATCATAATCTTGTTTTAACATTAGTTCCATGGATAGGCATTACAAATGTATCTGCATCTTCTTCAGGCAATCTTCCCCATTTTTTAATAAACTTTTGTACATTAATTTGTTCTGATGATTGTTGTCTTTTTGAAATGCCATCTAAATTATCTTTTGCTTCATCTCTAAACCAACTCCCTCTAGCAGAAAAATGATATACAACAGATTTGGATACCATTTGAAATTCATATCCTTCTAATTGCATTCTAACAAATAAATCTTTATCTTCCCAACTTGCAGGAGCAAATAATGGATCATTTCCTCCAATCCATTCATAATCTGCTTTACGGCAAAAGAATCCTGCGCCGCCGCCTTTTCGAACTGATATATTATTTTCATTAGCAAATTCACATGACCATTGATCAAAATATTCATGGTCAAAGTTATGATGGAACTCTCCAAATTCATCTGGCGGAACGAATTGTGTTCCTGGCCTATACCATGGATCGTTTTTAAATATTTTTGGTTGAATCCTAAATGAAGATGCTATTAATCTTGTATTAGGATCTATATTATCATATAATGCTAATAATTCTACATCTTGGTTAGGAGCAATCCACATATCCGAATGAATAATATTTACAAACTCTGTTTTAGCTTTATCGACGCAAAAATTCATTCCACCGCCAATACCCTTTTCAACTTCATTTTTTTCAATATAATATTCTATATCAAATTCTTTATATTTTTCCTTTAACCATTCATCTGTGCCATCAGAACAATTTTCTGCATATACCACAATAGGCATATCTTTGAAAAATGCATTCTTTCTAACTGATCTAATAGCTAATTTCAAATAATCTAAATTATTATTTGATGATATACATGTTGTTATTTTATGATTCACTCTGAACTCCGTTTAAGTTTGCAAATCGATTATACCAATACATTCCTACATTATCGTATGAATACATCTCAACTAATTTCTTTCTTGCATTTTCTATAATATATAAATAATCTTTGTAATTTCCTAATATTTTTTCAACTGTTTCATTTAAATCCGACCAATCAGGTTTTACTGGAATATATGTTTCCATAGGTTTATAAAAGTCTGGTTCTGTTATTACTTTACCCATATCAGGTTTGATTAATAATGAGCCTTGTTGAATGATTTCTAAATCACGGTAACATACTTCACATTGGCCATATGGCGATATGCCTATTTTTGATCTTGACATTATATCTGCTGTCTGTTGTGGATGTAACTTTTCAGCAACTATTTTATATTTGTCAGATATCTTTGATAGTTCATTCCAAGCATCTAATCTATGTTTTGTATATAATGCTCCACTTTCTACTGTTGCAAATTCCCATGCTTCAAATGGATGATATGTTTGCCAAACAGCACATACGTCTAAGTCCTTTTCTTTGATTGGCTGTAGTTGTTGCATATGTGGCCAATTATGACATACTGTATATCCTAGTAATTGTATTCTAGAATATTCATCATCTGAAATATTATATCCTTTATCTAGTGCTGAACCATTGCCGAAAAACCATTTTCCTACTGCAGTAGGTTCTTTATAATCTTTTTGAGATAACATAGATTTTTTTAATAATGCAATTGCATTAGACTCTTTTAATACTTCATACGCTCCAACAATATCAGTTGCACCTCCGCCATGAACTAAATAATAGTCACCAGTCTTATTAGCTAAAGCATTTACTCCAAATTCAATGCTTTCTTCCAATACCTTTCCTCTATTCATCCATTGAGTCATATCAACTAATTCATAATCATAATCATTTGAATCTGTTAATTGAATACTATAATTTGGCAATATGTTTTGTGCAACTAATAGTGCTCCGAAACATTTAATATTTTTTGGATCTGATAATTTAATTTTAATCATTGAATACGTCTTCCCATTTATATGATTTATAATTTGGATTGAATAAGTTATGATAATTTTGTTCACACATCTTATTAGCCTTTGAATACCAATCATGCGTACGTCGTTGTGCTCCTGGATCGGTTTTATCTATTCCTTCTTCTCCTTTAATAAACATTCGTTTATTTGGATGTTTCCTGTTATGGACTAACAATATATTTTTAATTACATATTGTGGTATGTTTCCTAATACTTTATTTGTCATCCACATAAAGGCTGAATCTTCATGAATAAAGAAAACTGATCTAGGAATGTTAACGCCGGCTTTGATGACTTCAGATGATATAACTAATCCACAGCCGTTGAATTTATGTGGAGACACTATCTGGACATCTAATTCATCAGTACGATCATTGATCTTATTCATCTCATCTTTTGTCATTGCATATCTTAAACTCCACCAATTTTCTGTATCTCCTTCTATAAAAGGTTTATCAGTAAAATCTGGATGTTCTAAGTCTTTCCAACTATCATCCCACATCTTACAAATACCAAAAAATGCTAAATACTTTGGATTATTATTTTGTAATGACATTTTATGTAAATTATCTAGAATTGTAAATGTCTGTTTAGGAATCAATGAATCAGATTCTCCCCACATTAGAACATCTACTCGATCACAATAGCTTTCGTTGAACTCTCTCCTATAATCAGCAATTGTATGAAGGTCATCTGTATATCGAACATTTCCATAATTACAAATCAATTCAATTTTTGTAATACATTCATTTATTTGTTTATCTGATATACATTGTTCTAGGTCTTGATTGCCTACAATTGTCATATCAACTATTAC
>Ga0181408_1000155_pt1 | contig 21485 bp, 22 predicted proteins | sample 31SPOviralmetaG_FD_130137 | JGI IMG/M metagenome (GOLD analysis project Ga0181408, IMG submission 130137) | Marine viral communities from the oligotrophic San Pedro Time Series (SPOT) site, San Pedro Channel, CA, USA - 31 SPOT_SRF_2012-02-16 | ecosystem: Environmental > Aquatic > Marine > Strait...
CCCGATGACGCCACATTATTAGATAATTTTAGAGATGTGGTGATTAAATATAATCAATTAAAAGTAGATGGTATGATTACAATCCCTTCTAATGGAACATACCCTCGCCTTTCAATCTCTCATAATAGAGGATACAGAGCTGGAATGGAATTACTAAATCATCTTTGCCTTAATCTTATCAAAGATCCACCAATCACCCTAATTAATGATATTCAGGACGCTGAATTTATTATGAATAAAGAATATGGTATATTAGGAACATCTCTCCCCGTAACTTTTATGGTATTAGGAACAAATATACCAGATTACAAGCGCCTAAACTATACGCCAACCTATAATCCAGAGTTTTATAAATTATATGTAAAACAGATTTAAAAAGATATTTTGTTATTTTAGTATATAATGGGCGATAATAGAGATATGATGATTGCGATGTTAAGTAAAATTATTACAGACAGAAAACCTAAAACCATAGCCAACTATGTAAATAAATATTTATTAGCAAGTAAGGAAATAGATGATTTTAATGATGAGGGGCAACTGACCGCTTTTTTTAAGGAGAAGAAGCCAGCTAATAAACATACATATCTTTGGTCTATAAAAACAGTATTAGATTTAGCACCTGAAAAAAATGTAAATGGATTAAAATGGATTAATGGAGAGATTGATGAGAATAAGAAGACAATTAATCAATTCTATCAAGAACAAAGAAAAAGCAAAAAAGAAAGTGAGAACTGGATTAGCCTAAAACAACTACAAGAATTTAACAAGGGACAGCGCAGAGCACTATCAGCGATGACTAATAAATTTACACTCACGCGAGGACCTTATCATATGAAAAATAATGAGAACTTTATGAAAGATTGGCTTATTACAAGCTTATATGTATTAGACCCAGTTAATCACCCACCGATGCGAGTTGATTATAATATGAAAATTTTAGGACCAGGCGACCCAGCACCAGATGATGGAACAGGACAACCAATAAATTATTTAAAAGTTATGAATAAATCTACAAAGTGGTTTGTCTTTGCTGATTATAAGACGGCAAAGGCTTACGGAGTAAAAGAAATCAAGTTGTCAAGAAAAATGAATGCGATGATGAATATTTATTTAAAGTATCACCCCGATTGGAAATATCTGTTTGGTAAAGATGAAAATATTACCAAGAACGCATTACAGAAAAAAGTAACAAAAGCCTTTGCGGGCACAGGCAAAACACTCGGTGTAAATATGCTCCGCCATATTGTTATTAGTGAAACAGTAGATACAGGGGACAAGCTTAAGGAAAAAATGGATATCGCAGATAAAATGGGACATTCTACGGCTACACAAGAATTATATAAAAAACACGATTAATAAAGCGTTCAATCTCTCAAAAATTTAATATGATGCGAGTATATATGGCGATTATTTATAAAATAAGTTGTGGAGATAATATATATGTAGGACAAACAAATAACTTGAAAAGGCGAGTAGGAGAGCATAAACATAGAGCCTTTAAGGCGAAATGGGATAATAAATTATATGAGGCGATTAGAAACCAAGGATATTTTGAAGTAGATGAATTAGATGTATGTGAAGCTAATTTAGCGCATAAATTAGAACAATTTTGGATTATACAATTAAAACCTAATTTAAATACTAATTATGCCTACGGCAAAGATTTAGAAAAAGAAAAGGCGAGGCGCCAAAGATTTTGGGATAAAAAAAGATATTGTAGATTTTGTGATACTACTATACCAGCACCTAATTGGTGGAGGCATTGTAATTCAAAAAAACATAGGGAGGCTTGTGAAGACTTTTGTCAGCCAATATTATTATCTAAACAATAAATATATGACTGCCTGGACTGATTACCTCAAAAAATTCGCAAAGGACAACGATATGAGTTACAGCGCAGCGATGAAAAGTAGCAAAGCCCGCGCCGGATATAATAAAAGTAAAGGCGTGAAAGCCGGTAAAAAGGGGAGTGCGAGTAAGACTGATAAGGGGAAAGAAAACTTTACCACAAAAAAGGGAGGTACAAGAAAAACCGCACGAAAAGCCTATGAGAAATAAAAAATCTCTTAATATTATATAATGGCTGATGTTATGTCAAGATATAATACCGCAACACAGGCATATTCCAACAGCGTTGGATCCGCAAATGAATTCCAAAAATCATACAATCAGGAATTTTACAATGATTTTTTAAATCAAAATGCTTCATATAAAACAGCAAAAGCTACACGAGATAGGTATGTGACGGCAGCAAAAGATAAGGCGAAAGCAAGTGTAGCTATGGCGATCGCAAAAGATAAAGATGACGCAGCTAAAATAATTGAGGGTTCAGGGACAGCATTAGCCGGTATAGAAGCTGTTCGTGGAATTAGAGCCCGTATGAAAGCCCGCGCAGCTAAAAAGACTGAAAACAAAGGCGACCAGGACCAGAAAGGTGATGGTGATAGTGCCGAGAGTGGAGATGCCGAAGGGACAGAAGGCGACACATCAAGTATGCAGACCGCTGATACAGCTGGTGATGACCTGGTGACACCGCCCGCCTCACCTCGCTCTGGTGAAGCAGATGAGCCCGCTGACGAAGCCACTGGACCAGAGGTCGCAGACGCACAGCCAGAAGCCGGAAGCAGTGTTGGTGGAGGTGAGGCAGCTGACGGAGCGGATTTTGGGACACTTGGCGATCAGCCCTACGCCACCTCCAATCCTTTTGGGGCTACTTCCGCAACAGAAAGCGCCGATGTGGCTGAAACAGGTGCCGAGAATGCGTCAGCTATGAGTTCCTATACATCAGCCCTTGCCGAAGCAGGTGAAGGAGCTGGTGAAGTGGCTGGTGAAGTCGCTGGGGAAGTTGCAGCAGGAGTAGGAGCGTCAGCAACCGAAGGATTATTAGCAGCTGGATTATCTGCTGGTGGTGAAGCATTCGCTACTTTGGCAGCTGTCGCACCAGAAGCAATCGCAATCGCTGGTGTAGGATATGGTTTATATGACCTATTCCATCATCATCACCATAAAGAACCTCCGCCGGATTTAACAAATGCTCCTCCTGCCCCAAAAGCACCAGTTTTAGCTGACGCAGCCCAAGGAGCAACCCGTGATATAGCTAATAGTAGAGCAGAATTTACTACACCCAGCTTTGATAGTGTTACTGATGTCGCGGGCAGTATTAGCGCTTTTTAATCTCTCTAATAATATATGGAAAATACCGAAAAAGAAATGTTAGATATGGGTAATCACTTTAAGAAGTTATTAGACCAAAAGAATAATCAAATCAATAGAATGGCTAAAACCATCGCATTAGCTTACGGATTAACGCGATGTATAGAAGAAGACCCAGAAGCAGCAGTTATGTGTCTATCATCTCTACACCAATATTTAACATTAGAAGTTGAGAGATTAATGAATATTAGTGAAGATTAAATCTCTCTATAATATAGGAATTAATGGCGCGCAAAACAGCGAAATCGGTGTATAAAAACCTCACCTATAAAGACCTCACTAATATTATGAAGAAGCACGCTGTTCTTACTGACCTTAAAAAGTATTTTAAAGAAAAGGAAGAAAAATCAGCAGGGTGGGGTTGGGTCATATTTTAATCTAACCATTATTATATGAGTTATTTTGACCACCTGGAAGAGCTACTCAAAGATTATGATTGGAAAGTGAATAAACATAATAACACCACAAAAATGAGAAAAGGAGAGATGTCTTTAAGCGTTGGCTTCACTTGTCACTGGAATAAGCCAGGTAAGCCTTTTTTGCCTTCACAACTAATGAAAAAAGATCCACGCATCTATAATGAGTGTAAAAGATTGTTCCCAGACTTTGATTTTCAAATGGTAGTTATTAATAAAAATTTTAAATCTCCCCCACACAAAGATATAAATAATACACAACAAAGTCTTATTGTAGGATTAGGCGACTATGATGGCGGGGATTTATGTATAGAAAATCCAGATACAAAAGAAGTGGTAGAACATTGCGTATGGAGGTCACCATTATATTTTGATGGAAAAAACTGCCTTCATTGGGTAAATGATTGGAAAAATGATAGATATACAATCATTTTAGGAAATAGTAAATTTAGGTCACACAGGGGTTGCGATGTAATACCAGAGAAGTAGTCCCATTAGTATGCGTGCGAATGCTCTTAATATATTCAGGATATTCATTTTTTAATGCGAGAGCATCAGCCTGTTCTTTTTCAGCATCGCGATGCCCGAACCCTCCCTTACTTTTAGGATTATATTGTGTTTTTAGAGAGAAGTGATTAAACCTACATATTTTACCTGTTTCCTTCCAATATAATATACATCTCTCAAAATCTACTTTGGCTTTTATTTTATTAGGGTGTATTATTTTCATATTATACCATAAATTTACTGGGTCATATATAAAACGCAAATCAAATGTGACTGGTTTAGCATTTTTCATAAAATATGGATTAGGCGTAGGATATAATCCGCCATAATAACACTCATTTTCAGCCATTACATCAAAACACCACCCAAAGAAATCATCTAAATCTGTTACCTCATCTCCCTCTAAATTCACAATTTTATCCACATCATCGTGGAGGCATAACACAGCCTCATTCATCTCATAATATTGATACATAAAATTATGAACTTCTACATATCCAGCAGGCGCACGCACTATTTTTATTCCAAACTCTTTGTAATCTCTCTCATCTTCATCACACTGAATAAAAAGTGTAGCCCTATCTAATAAATTATTACGGCGTAATAGGTCATATGTCTTTTTCTTAAAAATACTTGCCCTCTTATAAGTTGGTAATGCGATCTCAAAACTCATATATTATAATGTAACATAATAATATATGGATATGTACGATGTAATTATTGTTGGCGCTGGATTATCCGGAGTAGTAACTGCCGAGAGATTTGCGAGCCAACTAAATAAAAAAATATTAATTATTGATAGTAGAAATCATATTGGTGGAAATTGTTATGATTATTATGATGAGAAGACAGGGATTTTAATGAATAAATATGGGGCGCATCTTTTTCATACCAATAAAAAAAATGTATATGACTACATAAGGCAATTCGGTGTGTGGGATAAATGGGAGCATAAAGTGAGAGGATTAATTGATGGAAAACATTTACCTATACCCGCAAATATTACTACCGTCAATAGCGTATATGGTATGGATATTCAAAGTGAAGCAGAAATGAAAGAGTGGCTGAATAGAGAACAAATAAAATATCCCCTAATTACTAATGGCGAGCAAATGGCTAAATCAAGGGTAGGTGAAGTCTTATATGAAAAGATATTTAAGCACTACACTTATAAACAATGGAAAAAATATCCAGAAGAATTAGCACCCGAAGTATTAGCCCGAATACCAGTAAGAACTGATTGGGAAGACAGATATTTTACTGATAAATATCAATGCCTACCAAGACACGGCTACACAAAATGGTTCAATAATATTTTAGAGAGATTTAAAGACAATATAGATGTAAAACTTAACACTAATTTTTTTGATATACAGCATCACATTCACGGGGGACATATTGTAATATACACAGCACCAATTGATGCCTATTTTGCTGACAAGGGTCTTCCAAAGTTAGAGTATCGCAGTATTCACTTCCACAAAGAATATCATATGAATAAAGACTTTTATCAACCATATAGCGTAGTCAATTATCCAAGTCGCGACACACCCTACACAAGATGTGTTGAATATAAACATTTTTTAAATCAATCATCTCCCCACACTATTGTAGTAAAAGAAACCACTACTGATAAAGGTGAGCCATATTATCCAGTTCTAAACAAGAGAAATAAGGAGTTATATAAACTATACAAGGAAATGGCTGGAGCAGAAAAGAACATACACTTTCTAGGAAGATTAGCCAGTTATAAATACTACAATATGGACCAAGCCATTCACAACGCCCTCACCTATTTTAATAAGCATTTTTAAATGTGTCCCGTTTGTCCTTTTTGTCCCCTTTTTTGGGAAACTATAAATAATTTTGAATATTTTTTTACATTAAAATTATCTGGCTATACAACTCTGTAAAAATGGGAACTTTTGGGGAAAAAGGACAAAAAGGGACACACAAATAATATATCCGTTAAATATATATGGCTCCCCGAGATAAGAGAGAACAACTCTATAATCAATTAGATGGTAGAATGAAAGAAGGCGGACTGCGGAGGCAGTTAAGGTTAAAAAAAGGTGATAAATTTACAAAAACAGATATAGCGAGGCTCGCCCGTGTAGCAGAAGGTAAGAGTTTTTTATTTAAGGGCAATCAATTTAAGATGACTAAACTATTAAGAAAACGAATATTATTAGCAAAAACTATGATGAAGGCATAATACATTTACATTTTTTTTATATAAAGTGTAAAGGTAATTTTTTTCTCCGTATAGTATATAATGTTCCGTTCAGCACCCCAATCATCGCAATTTATTCCGCTTAAATCAGTCCAGATAAAACCAGAGGCACAGGTAGATTATAATCCCTCTACTGAAATTCAGGCACGCTTTCATTTTCCCCAGTATTTAGGCTTTTTTGACCCACGACAGACACATATGGAGGGCGAGCTTCAAATGGAAGGTAGGGGCAACCCAATTCCTAATCCAAAAGCTGGTTTTACTTCACTCATTCGTGATGTCCGCTTACAGAGTGGCGATGGTATAGCGACTATTGAAGAGATTTTAGATTTAAATGTTTTAACAGCTCAATGGTGGGGTTGGACCCAGAATGAAAGTATTAGACAGAAAAGAACTATGTTTGAGGGTCAGGAGATGAACCCCGCTGTATTAACCAATTCTCTTTACTACTCTGGCGATACTGATTTTACTGGCGCAGCAAAAGTCCTCACGGCTAATCCTACACAGACTAAAATACAGATTGAGAGCCCCCTTTATACTGGTATTATGACTGGTAAGGTGTTCCCACTTTTAGCCACTTCGGGCTTACGACTTCTTTTAACTCTTGATGAAGCCAACCGAGCTCTTACATTTAAAACTGGGGCTTATGGTGTAGCTCCTAATACTCTTGCTAATAAGGCAGCTTTTGTCGCATCAGGTCGCGCAGCTCCTACCATTAATGTCTTACCAGCAGCCGGTCAGCCTAATCCTCCTATTCCCAAGCCTCCTGGTTCAGCTCTCGGCACTACATTTACAATTGGTTTAGCTGGTGTTGCGAACACAGCCACTCCTGCGAATGATAATCCTTATTCTATTGGCGACCGCATCACTATCCACTCTGTTACTGGTAATAATACTGGTGTTATAACAGCCATTACCAATCAATCTACATTAGACGGAACCACAGAAGGCGCTGTCGGTGCAAACACAGCATTAGCCCTAACTGTCTGTTTTAATACTGCTGTTGGCGCAGCTCTTCCTCACGCATTAGGCATCGGCGACCCTGTGACCGTAGATCCTAATGAGAGAATGAATGGCTTTACTCCCACTGGTAATGAAGCGGTAAGTGCTTATGTCGCAACCCAATCTGCTCTAAAAGTTGGCTACACTCTTCGCAACTTCCAGTTTATTTTAGGTCAAGTCAGCCCGCCATCTGGATATGTAGCAGCGATGACTAATCAAATCCAAAGTGATAAGGGATTAGCAATGGACTTTAAAACATTTAGCTTGTATAAATTCAATCTCACGAGTATAAATGGTTTATCTACCCAACTCATTCCTACTAATGCTGAACGCGCCTACTCTTGTTTATCTGTGCCTCTTCCTCAATCTGTCTATACCTCAATTGAAGCAGATAGTCTTGGCGGAGTTGTTGATGGAGCGCAGAACTATCAATACGTCTTGGGTGGAAATCTCATTCCCGACAGACCGATACAGCTTGGACGCTACAATGAAACCCCTTTTAGAACAGAAGCCCTCCACGTGTTAGAAGCTGAAAAGGCATTAGTCAATTGTGGATATGCGGTTAGAAATTTACAGGATATTGGAAATCGCTTCCTCATCGCTCGTGGATTTAGTAGATATAACCAGGTTGCCGATTTACACGACAGGTCATTATCTCTTCGTGTTCTCTACCAGAATGCGACCGAACAAAAACTATTTAATCACTATATCTGTCATTTAAGGCGGATGACTGTTAGACAAGGACAGGTCCGTGCCTTTTAAGGAAAAAATATTATCTCTATATATTTTAAATGAATATAGCCAATAAGGAGAGAGCGCAAATCTTCCCCATCAATCAGCCCGCGAATAATTCATACTCATTTAAAAATGGCTTCCCCATCTGTACCTTTCAGATCGCAGCACAGAATAAGCTACTTGATACCAATTCTCTGCGACTAAATGGCGTTCTTCGCGTCCAGACCGCAGCCAATGCCCTCCCAGTTAATACACTTAAAGCCTTACCTAATGTCGCACAATCTGGTGTTAATGTTAATGAGCGGATTGGCGTCGCAGCAACCATTAACCAAATCACTTTATCTTCGCCTGAAAGCAACAGAACCCTTGAAGTTATTAGGAATTATGGTAGGTTCTTGGCTTCTACTATGCCTGTTATGCATAGTCAGGACGATTTTGATACTAATTTACAGGTCGGCAATCCTGCTTGTTCTTCTAAAAGTTTTAATGGCGCACGAGCCCAGAATAATGAAATAGAATTTAGTATTCCACTCCGCACAGGGCTTCTCTCATCAGGTCAGCGTCTTCCTATGGGGCAGAATGGTCTTCGTGGTTTAACTATTGAACTTCAATTAAGCCCTGATAGTAACGCATTATCCGGCTATAAAATATGGAATGTCGCCACACCCTTATCTATTATCTCCACTACTATCTCACAGGGCGCTAATTATGAGCTTAAAAATCTTAACTTAACCTATGATTTACTTGTTCCTGACGAAGAAGGTATGGCTCGCCTGGCTGTCCCAGCAACTGGCTCACTAAATTATAATTCTGTTTCACAGATATATGGTGTTCTAAATTCCAGCGACCAGACCCAGTCCTATAATTTAGGCACTTCCAGAACACTAACAGTTTCACATAATTTTATTCCTACAACTCACATTAATAATTATGCGCACGATGGATTTACCACTGGTAAGCTCCAAAGGAATGCTGGTGGTGACCTCGCTAATATTAAAAGGGTGTCGTTCCTACGGGGCGGGCAGAAGTTCCCATTAGATTATGACCTCTTTGTTGAAACACAGGGCAACGAAAATAGACCACAGGCAGCCCTTGAAAGTAAATTCCTTGATAGTATTAAGCCTTATCAATCCATTACTCACACATTAGCCTCTACTTATACTAATAATCAATTTAGCGACCAAGTGACTTTTGACGCCGAAATACGCGACCAAGGTGAGCCTAATGGACCGCCAGAAGACACTGATACTTTACCTGACCCCACCCCAGTTTTCGGTCTTGGCGTCCGTATAGACCCATTATCCAATGTTGGTGTTGATTACAGAAATGTGCCTTATGCCGTAAGAATTGTGAGCGACCTTGATAATTCATTTCCAAATTCTATCTACACATATGTCCTCGCCCAAAACACTCTAATGTATTCTCCCCAAGGAATAATGGTCCAAAATTAGAAAAATATTATCTCAATATAATTTAAATGAGTATTCCAGAAGCATTAGCGGTTAAACCAATGGCGTCCGTAGATACTATGGATATAGACACGAATGTATTAAACCCTGTTGTAAGAACAGACACATTTATGAGATTTGTTCTTATGAAAAAAGGTATATTAGATCCTGGTAGTTGTTTAGCTCTATCTTATGATGCTGGTTCGGTAAATGGTGTTCTTCCAATCTCTACTGGTATTCACGCACTTATTAAACAAGCGGTTCTCCGTATAGGCAGTAAAGTTGTTGCTGTTACGGATAGTTACCCAGAATACGCAACCATTAGGCGCCAGTTCCAGACCCAAGAAGAGAGATCCCAAAAGGATATGGTCCGTGCTGGTTCTATGGATAGTATCTGTCCTGAACGCGACGAAACTGCTGGTGCTGGCGGTGGCTTATACACATTAAGGAATGTAGAGCTTGAAAATGTAGCAAATGGTGTATTAGGTCCTTTAAAGCAGTTTGACACCACTCTATCAGGCGCCCAGAATAATCAATATTACATTAAATTATCACAGCTATTCCCAGCGATGAGGAATGTAAGTCTTCCCTTATATTTAATTAATGAGCCTTGTTCCATAGAAATAACTTTTAATAAGCAGACGACTAATAATAATGGTCTTGTTGTTAGTTTTGATACTACAGCCCAGGCAGCCGGAACTGACACCGCACAGGTAAATCTTAATGATGCTGTATTTTTAGCTGATTATTTAACATACACAGATGATAGAATGAATAGATTAGCTGGAATGGTTATGAGTGAGAGTGGGTTAGTTATACCATATCTTGATGTAATTACTACTAATACTAATATTCCAGCTGTCGCAGCCCCAGCTGTTGGCGCGGTAAGTTCCCAGCAGATTATTCACGATTTAGGATTAGCTGGAATGAAAGTCCAAAGTCTATTAGCCCATTATCACGATAAGGCAGCAGCTGAAAATGCGAATAATCCCATAGGTCAATATGGCTCCAAAGCTTACACCCAGCCAATTAGGTATAATGTTCGTGTAAATGATAAACAAGTATATCCTATTGATTTAGAAAGTGAAACGATGAAAGCCCATCAGCTCTCACAGGTCTTTGGAACAGATATTAATGTTGGTTCGGGTCAGTATTCATTTAATCAGTTAGTTGATAAATCTACTGATGTTCGTGGGGCAGCCCAGAAAAATAATCAATACTTTAACAATACTGGCTTCTTTGATGTGGCGGGTGCTGGTGTTCCAGACCTTTTCATATCCAAAATGGAAGGCAACGCGCACTATATGGGTTGCGACTTTACCATAGACGGCGGAGTAGGACAGGGTGTTGTCGTGGGACAGACCCCTATTAGAGTTATTAATAATGTTACTCACCAATCTAACGACCACTCTGGGAGAGATGTAACATACTTTTCCATTGTTGAACGCCAAATGGCGATTAAAGGCGGTGTTGTAACAGTAAGCGCATAAACACATTTATTAATATATTCAAAAATTGATTTAAATAATTAACGGCTATATATAGTAAGTATGGGTAAAGGAAGATCCGTAGGTACTAAAAACATTTTTCAGTATAAATACCAGCTTATTCTCCCCAATGGAGATTTTATATTATATAAATCACAAAACGAAATCAGCGAAAACTATAAAGATGTGAGTAGAACAAAACTAAATAAAATAGTTAATCACCCGTGCCTTGTAACAAATGCGCCATTTAGGGTAATTAAACTTAAACCGCCTCTACCGGTCTTTGATAAGTATTTTGATGAAGAAGAAGAGAGATTTAAATATAGGACTATTATATATGACACAAAAGGAAACCAGGTCCAGCACGAACAAACAGAAGTATAATAAAAAATATGGCTTTGATAGAGATAGTAGCCACAGCTTAACGGATATATCTAAAAAAACTGGTATCAAGCGCGGTGTATTACAAAAAGTATATAATCGCGGTGTAGGAGCTTGGAAAAATAATTCGGGTAGTGTTCGCTTAAAATCAGGCAAAAAGGGCGCTGGACCAAGATCTGCTAAAATGGGAAAAGAACAATGGGCGCAAGCGCGTGTGTATTCTTTTGTTATGGGTGGAACTACACAGAAGACTACTGATGCGGACTTATGGAAAATAAGAAAAAAATAACCTAATAATGTATATGATGTCATACATTATTAGCTTTTTGAACTGGCGATACAGATTTAAGATTATATGCCTTGGCTTGTATCTTCTGTTGTAGAAGGTGTTAATTCTACTTCATTCTCTACAATATCCGGCACTTCCCTATCACAATTCCATAAGCCCCAACAACAATTAATTTTTTTACAGCGTGAAAGTTGCACTTGCGCGATGAGCCCTGTAAATACACTACCACACGTGATAATCAATGCGCCTATCTCTGCGCCACTCCACATATATTAGTAAGTGATAAAAAATCAATTACTTACTAATTAATTAAAAAATTGATTTAAAAACAATTTTATAAACTATCTTAATAAATGCCTCCCTCCACATTCAACCCCGTTACATTTTCTGTCGCCAAAATTGTCTTTAATGATAAAGGTAAAAAAGTCTTTAAGACCATTCCAGGCGGATGGCAAAAGATTACACGCGACACAATGGAAAAATATAATAAGACATCGCACAAGGTCAAATGCGTGATTACAGGCGCGCGGTCAGGTGTAACAGTTATAGACTGCGACAGCAAAGACGCGTATGATAGTTGTATTGATATGTATCCCATTTTAGCCGAAGCATATACAGTAAAATCACCACGAGGGTATCACATTTATGTGAAATATGAGAAATACGCCAAGACATCATCTAATAAAGAATTAGATATTGATATTAGAAATGATGGCGGTTTTATTGTAGCACCACCCTCTGTGTGTATAGATGATAGTCAATATTCCGTCCATATTGATGGACCAGTTGATTTAAAGTGCCCCGATGAATTTTTTGAATTAATATATGATAAAGATTGGAACAAAGAACCTGAACCACAGCCAACCACAGCCGAAAGAATGAGGTGGAACGAAGTAGATGATATGGAGCTGTGGTCGCACCTTAACAATATATCCGTTGCCGATTTATCTAATTATAGCACCTGGCGTGATATTGGTTGGGCTTGCCTGGACTGTAGCAAAGAAGCTGGTGAGGGCTTGTGGGACTTATTCATTGATATTAGTAAAAAAGCATCAGTAGAAAGTGGTCTAAATAATTATAGTGAAGATGGAATAGAAGCATTATATAAGAATTGGAAACCAGGTCATTTTACAGCAGGTACGATTAAATATTTTAGTAGAAAGAATGATAAGGTGAAATATAATAAAATTATAATGTCCGGAAAGCCACGCATTTGGGGAAACCACCTGGACGCAGCTGTGGATTTTCTTCAACTTCGTCACGGAACGATCTTTATGCATAAAGAAGACATTTATGTATATGAGGACGAAGAATGGGAAAGAGAAAAAAAAGCGAATTCCATAGTAATGCGTGTAATGGTCCGTGACTTAATGGACTTTTATTTAATTACAGAACAAGACGCAGAAGCGAGATACAAGGCTTGTGAGTTTGGAAGTGAAGAAGCCGACGAGGCATACAAGGAATACGCGTATATTAGGACACAGCGCAACCAAATAGGTAATTATAATCCAAGTCTAAATATTTATAAGCGTGTGCGTGAAATTCTTGTAAATGATGATACAATTCTTTTTGATACAGACCCAAAACAACATTATTGGCTTCATTATAAAAATGGTAAATTAAATCTGGAAACCAAAGAATTTTGTAAAAGAGATATTACTGATAGGATTACACAAAGATTAAATTATAATTATCACGATAATGTGCCCGATGAAATATATGATGAGGTAGAACTGGCTGTAAAAAAGTTTGAACCAAATGACCGAGATAGAAAGTTTTTGTTAGAGTGGTTATTTTATAATTTAACTGGTGATACACGAAGTCAAAAATTCTTACACTTATATGGTCCTCTGTCTTCTAATGGTAAAAGCAATCTAATGAAAATGATGGCGAGCGCCTTCACTTGTTATGTAAAAAAAGTGGATAAGCGTATGTTTGAAGCAGGGAGCAGTTCTGTAAAGGATAAATTTTTAGAAAGCCTTGATAATGACTGCCCGCGTATGATTTATGTAGAAGAATTGGGTTCTACAAAGATTGATAGTGATATGATGAAAGACATCGTAGATGGCGATGAGATCCGTTATAAAAAGATGTATAGTGATACACGATTAATTGATATTCTTTGTAAAATTACCAACTTATCTAATCAAGAGCCCAATATGGAAGTAGATGATGCGATTAAAAGAAGGTGTATGATTTTTGAATGTAAATCACAATTTTTAGATGAGAACAGCTTGATTGCGCCAGATGACTGGGACTTTGAAGACAACTTTGAGCGTAGATTATTTAAAATTGACCCCACACTTGGTGAGAAGATGAAGCAAGACCTCTACAAGCTGGCTTTTATTAAACTACTCCTAAACTATCCTATAAAACGAGTGAAGATGCCCGAGAGTGTAATCGCACAGACAAATGAGGCTATGGACGAGTTAGATAATATTAAAACAAGATTACTGGAATACTTTGATATTACCAAAAATAAAGATGACTGGGTATATAAAGACCAGGTTAGGTGTTGCTTTGAAGATAAAGATGATAAACTCCCTATGAGTGTTACACAATTTAACAAGAGGCTTAGGACTTATGGAATTACTTGGGACAAAGACAAACGAAACGAAAATGGTAAGGGTTGTTATAGTGGATTAATCTGTAAAGCCGACTAAAATAATCTATGTTCCCTTTTTGTCCCCAAATCCCCAAAAGTTCCCTTTTTTGCGAAACTATATATTTTTTTTCTAAATCTACATAAAATATTTTATGGAACATAAAAAGTTTTGTCTAAAAAAGGGACGAATGGGACGAATGGGAACATCAGTAACAATTATTTACTGGTATTAACTAATTTATAAGGAAAAAGGTAAGAAAACGAAAGTTCCCTTTTTTTTGGAAAAAAGGACGAAAAAAGGACGGATTATGAAAAAAAGGACGCACTTATTTATTTAATTTTCACATCTGGCTTTTTCTGTGATTTTATCCGTTGGGACGATCTTTTAGGCTTCTTGAACCCTTCAAAAACTTTTTCAGGCTTTACATCGGGCTTTTCCTCTTTTTGTTTCAACAACTCTACTTTGCGGGCAAACCTTGTAAATTCACTACTCGGTTGTTCTAAATCATCAAACTCATAAGCAGACAATTCAAACTCCATTATTATATAATATAGGGATAATTTTTTTATCAGTATATATTATATGAGTATAGTGACATTAAGGAGCACAGAAGATTTTGGTGGAGCCAGCGCGAATGTGGGCGCAGCAGTAAATTTTCAAAATCATTTTAAAGACCCTATTGATGTTAAACGAGATGACACAATACAGATTACAAGTGTGACTATTAATCAAGATATTACGGGGTTTAAAATTGGCGCAGGCAATAACGAGTTCCAATTTAGGATAGGTGATGCTTCGCCCAATGGTGAAACACCTTTTTTCCAGCTTCATAGGGTTAGAATACCAGAAGGAACATATGACGGCGTAGCATTAGCCACCTTAATGGCGAAACAACTAAATAATAGCCTAACATTATTCGGTTATACTTTCACTGTCGCTTTTGTGGCAGCAACTAAAAACTTTTCAATTGATATGACCCAATCTATTCCTTCTGCTCTTATAAATACAGCGGTCCAAGTTGAAGGAGCAAGAATTCTACAACCAGCAACCTTTTTACCCCAATATCCATTATGTCCTGTTAATCCAGGCATAACTAATCTTTTTACTGCTTTTTTTAGTGCTGAAAATAATAATCCCAACTTTACGCCAAGCGCAGCAGAACAAACTATATTATTAGGCGTTGCTTCTAATCATATTAAGGCAGCTTTATCAACTTCTTCTAATCCAGTTAAAGGTAAAGCCTACCAATATGTTTTTAACAGACCAATAGACGAGAGATTAGGAGAGCATAATGTTAGTGTTAATCCCAGCTTCGCTCTTGGGTCAGTTGATTTACTACAACTTGATTATACTGGTGGCGGACCCCCAACTACTATCCAGAAACACGTTCAAATTGATAACATATTAGGAGCTGGTGTAAATAGAATTTATACTGTTACGGCTACAGGCGCAGCCAATATGGGAAATACTCTTCCATATTATTATAAATTAGAAGACACTACTAAATATATTGGATTACCAGAAGCAGTAGCATTAGTTAGTCCTAACGCTATTACTGGTATAAATAGCTCTGCTAATAATGTATTAAGTAGTGGTGGCGACAGCTACAATGTGGGTGATGTGATGCAGTGCTCCAATGCTGTCCCAGACAAACCAATAGCAGAAGTTCTTGCTGTGTCGCCAGCTGGTGGTGCTGTAACAGCTTATAGGATATTATATCCAGGAAGTGGTTTTACAGCAGGACAAGCCTTAACTTTTCCTAATAATAGACCTGGCGCAAATCCTATGATTGTAACTATGGGTGTTGGTGGATTTAGGACAAGCGCAGCAGGCATTAACTCGGCAGCAACCCCACCCCCAGCAGCCAACATAGTTGTAGGACAGACCTATAAGTGTTCCTTCCCTTCTGGTTCCACAGAAAATCCATTAGCTGGAAATACTTTCCCTATTACACGCGTCCAGCTGGATAATGATGCGAACGAAATAGATTTAAATGTTAAGATAGAAAGCATAGATGCGACCACACGGGTCATTACTGGTGTCTCGTTCGTAAGTTGTGGATTAAAAGCCCATAGCCCTAATTTTACTCGCCTACTTAAAACCATCAGCGACGGACAAAGTAGAGTGATGGTCCAAGATGGAAATGGAAACTTACACACTCCGCAAGCCAGTTGGATTAGTATTTCACAATTAAGAGCTGACGGCGACGATGCGCCCCTGTATTTTGGAAATACAATGGACGGCTTATGTTATTTAACAGATGTCGCAGGCAATCAGCCCCTAACTCCTGCTGGCGCACAAGTGACTATAAATGGAGTATCTACAAGTTGTGTGTTTAGTATGATGGCGAATGATGGTGTAAAAACACGAGCCTATATTAAAAATGTTGGGCGACTATCGCAGGTAAATGTAGATACTACAAGCGCTTTGTATGGAAATTATTTAGACAGCACAGTAGGATTAAAAATACACAGATACGATAATGCAACTGGAAATTTATTAGATTTAAGAAACCAAACAAAAAAAACGAAAGTGGATTATGAAGTAAATTTAACAAGGGGGCAAGCAATAGATGAACTAATAACTGCGGAACAATTGGGTGATGGCGACGACTTCTTTTGTCGTGTAACAAATCAATTATACCATTTAAGAACAGACGACGCTAATAGGGGTGGAATTTTCCCAATTTTAACTACGACAATGGAAGTAGGAGTAAGAAATTATGGACCTGGCGATACATTAGACACAACTGGACCCAGCACAGAAGTCATAGTATATAGTAAATTTATGAACGCAACCCAAATACCCAACTATGATATGAGTAAAATTGATAAAATAGGGTGGGGTATAAATAATTTAAATCAATTATCCTGGACGCTGGACCAAGACAGCCCAGCAGCTGGTTGGGTCCCAATAACCCATACTTTTTTCCAAGCTGGCGCGGTAGATGCCGATGCGAACCCAATAAGAGAAAGTATCTTCCCACTTATGCCTGTAATGAAATTTTCACAGGGTTTAAGTATTGAAGAGCAAATATCTAATACGACCCCACCTGTCGCAAGCCAGTTTATACCAGGACAAAGTTATACAAATATTCAGGGTAAATATCACACAAGACAGGCAAAGGTCTTCAATCAGCTCCCACCTGCTGATAATTATAGTCAAAGCGCAGCATTAAATACTTTTATACAACCGCCTGGTATATTAGCCAGTTTATTGGAAGAGCCATCAACAGACCCAACTATCGCCAACCAAACAGGCGGGGGCTTAACCACTCTGGTCCAAACTCCGTTATTATATAAATTCGGCGATGTTTTACCATCACAGACTACGGCAGCCGACAACCCAGTTCCAGGTGTAGGCGGAGCAACAAGTGTAAGTATAGGAGCAATTGACCGCGACCCAAATACCGCAAATCTGGCTGTTACGATGGGTATGGACGAAGTGGTAAATTTAAATAATTTTGAGGATACGCAAACGCTACAGGCAACAAGCTCTGCACCTGGCGAATTGATTGCCGGAGCTCCTACGGTATTCTTGGAATTCCCTGATTTTAATATACAAGGATATAGTGGCGCAGCAAAAGATAAATTCCCAATAGTCGCCACGATGCCGACAGAAGAATGGAATACAGGATTAGACAAAGGAACATTACATTATAAACCTTTATTCCCACTTCCAGTTGAAGTGAATTTACCAGAAGATAAAAAATTATATAGTATGACGGCAAGGATTAGGAATTTAGATGGTACATTAGCCAATAATCTTAAAAATCCAACAACTATTACCTTTTACAAGAAGCCACGAGAGAGCAGAACATTGGAAGAAGCCCTTAACAGAGCCAATCAACGCAGAAGTGAAAAACAGGACCAAAATATTAGTATGAGAATAAATGACTTCCCAATTGGAACCCAGTAATTTAGGCACTTTCTAAAAAAAAGTATATAGATTTATATTATCTCTCAACATAATATAAATGGAAGATTTACCGAAGCTTGATATAGAAGAAGATATTGCGACGCTAATGAGTGACGACGAAGAAGACAGCGCACGAGCAGACGATAAGCCGTTACAAGACCTTTCCAAACCAGTAGAGAAAAAGGAACCAAGTGAAATTTTCGTAGCAAAGCCACCAAGCAACAAAGATCCCCCACCAGAGCTGACTGATGAGCCCGCTGAACCTGTATCACCTGTTAAGAAGCCAAAAGCAAAGAAGCCACGCAGTAAAGCACAAATAGCACATTTAAATAATGTTAGAGCAAAGGCAGTAGAAGCAGTTAAAGCAAAAAAAAGGGAGAGATTAGAAATAGAAAAAAGGGTGAAGGAAGAAATGGCGCAAAAGAAAAAGACTGATAGGATTAAAAAGAAAGAGGCAAAGCTGGCGAAAGAAAAAGAAGCAATAAAACCCACTCCATCTGCAACTCCACCCGAGCCAGTCAAGCCAACTCCCACACCTATACCCGTAGATGATTTTAATGTTTTTATGAACCATATGGAGCGCTTTGAAGAAATGAAGATGAAATATTTAAAAGAAAAACAACAAGCAAAACCAAAGCCAACAATTAATCCACCAAAACCAAAACCAAAGCCTAAACCACCTGCGATGCCCGAGCAAATGAATATATTAAATCCTGGTCCAGCTAATCCTTATGATAATATGTTTAACTGGTAATTAATCTCTCCATATATAAATGCCTATTGAAGTGAAAATATCCAAAAGCACCAATAAAAATAAAAAGTTGATGGCGCAATTTTATGAGCCAAAGGCAACCAAGCCTTTTAAGACAACTCACTTTGGGGCATCAGGATATACAGATTATATTAAAAGCAAAGATAAAGAGAGAAGAAAGAGATATTTAGACAGACATAGAAAAGAGAATTGGAATGATTATAAATCAGCTGGTTCTTTATCAAGATATATATTATGGGGTTCTACTACCAATCTCTCCAATAATATAAAAATATACGCCAACAGATTTAAACTAAAAGTGAGGTAATAATATCTATATACATATATATGGAGAATGACTTGTCAATATTACCGGTAAAACCTATGACCGAAGAAAACAAGGCAAGACGAGATATACACCCTAATTTACCAGATATAAATAAAGGCTCATTACTTCTTTTAGTCAGTCCAGTACGAACTGGAAAATCAACAATTCTCTCCAATTTATTGTTAAACCCTAATTTTATGAGAGATGCCTTTGATATCGTATATATTATTAGCAATACAATTCATAATGATGATACGAGTAGATTTTTAAAGGAACAATTCCCAGAAACGATATGGGATAATTATAGCGATGAAATAATACAGAATATTATTAATTACCAAAAAACTTTTCCAAAAAAGAAGATGCCTAAAATAGCTATTATACTTGATGACTTCTTGGGTATAAAACAGAATAGTATGATTTATTTTTTAGCAAGTAGATTTAGACACTATAATATTGGTCTATTATGTATGGCGACGCAACTTCTTCGGGGAGTTCCCACAGTGATACGTCAAAACGCCACTCACGCCATTTTTGGCAGCCCGAACCCCAATAGCCAAGAAATGGAAAAAATCTGTGAAGAGTTTGGAAGTCTATATGAAGGTAAGGATAATTTTCTATCTCTTTACAATCGGGCAGCGCAAAAACGCTTTGATTTTCTATATTTAGATCTTCACAATAATCCAACCCGCGCATTCCGCAATTTTGGAGAGCTGATATATCAAGGTAAAAGCAACGAGGAAAGAAATGATGCGATGACATTGGACGAATAAAATATGGAGAGATTATATTATATTAAATCTTATATTAATATAATATGGCGACTTACCAGAAAACTATTATTATAGAAAGCAATAAACGAAGTGGCGACCAAGATTTTGGTAATGCTAATATCAATACGGGATTGTATCAACCGGGAGATTTAGGAAATACCAGTAATAATAGATGGCAAACACATATACCTAACGGCTTACCATTAGAAATAGGAGATACAATTAATTTAGAAAGTAGTATGATTAACGCTGTTGGTGGTGGAGATAGTGTGATAGAATTAACTGGATTTACTGGTAAAGAAAAGAATGGAGAGAGAGTAAGAGATAATATAGGGTCAATTGGTTTTGGTTTTTATGTGACGAATACACAACAATTTAATTTTAATCTCCCAAAACAACGCTTTCAAACCTGTTATAGATTAACCGATGCGAGATATGGAAGTTATGCGAATATGTATGGAGCTTTTGATGGTATAGCCCCACCTGCGCAAGCCCAACTCGGCAATGATAATTTTTATACTTGGGAGAAATCTTATCCTTATCAGTGTGTTGAGGGGTGTCTTGTAAATTTAAAAGTTAATAATAATCTCTCCATTGGATATGAATATGAAACATTACCAATCCCAGAAGCTAATGTGAATTATAATTTATATTTACCAAGTTTATCAACAGGTTCAAAAAGAACATTTTTACCTAATGAAAAAAGATTTTATATTGGTAGGCAAAGATATACAGGACCACATTATATAGCAAAAGAGAATGTAGTAGTTCCTGATGGCGCTGTTCCACCAAACACATATAATTATGTATTAGATACACCTTGGGACTATCTAACTCAATCAGTAGAATTTAAAGTAGATGAAGGATTTATTACTCCCAGCTCATTAGCAGCCCAGCTTACCGAACAATTACATACACGAGAAGGAGTGGCTGATAATTTTAAAGCCGTAAATGTTGAACCCCTTGTTTTTGAAATAGGAAATAAAGCAGCAGGAGCAGGCGGACCAGGACCTAATCCAACAGAACTATTGGGTGTAACAGACCAAGTAAATATTACAATACCAACATCAGTGGGTAAGCCTTGGTATGCGAATATATTAGACGCAGATAGTAAAAACCCATATCCTTATCAACCTACCTTACCAGACGCACGAACAGGCGGGTGGAACGCACAACCTTATAAATATGCTGGTGGCGCGCAAGATTTTAGTGAAGTAGGACAAAATTATGTCCCAAATCAAGGCGACGCCATTTATTATAGTTATATGATGACAGCAAGACCAGAATATTACAAAGCTGTAACTAATTTATTAATAAATATGGAAACACGACCCCAGAGTGATACTGGTGCGATAGACCAAACGAGAGAATATACATTATACACAGGACAAAGAA
>Ga0181408_1000156_pt1 | contig 21485 bp, 14 predicted proteins | sample 31SPOviralmetaG_FD_130137 | JGI IMG/M metagenome (GOLD analysis project Ga0181408, IMG submission 130137) | Marine viral communities from the oligotrophic San Pedro Time Series (SPOT) site, San Pedro Channel, CA, USA - 31 SPOT_SRF_2012-02-16 | ecosystem: Environmental > Aquatic > Marine > Strait...
CGTTATACATAAGCATATTGTATCTAAAGATTCTTTAAAACTGAGAAAGTATCTAATTGAAAATGAAAATGAGTTTCAAGGTGATTACCATAACTTAATGAAGCAGTACTTAAACTACGTATATACTTCTAGTTTAGATGGCAATAAAAAACGTCAATATATTGTGACTATTTCAGATCACATGTATAAAGACGTATTTGTATTAGATAAAGAAATTAATGCTTTTGCTTGCTGGGTTAATCTTGAAAAGATCTAACCGTTGATTGGCATATACTGTGAAGTATAATTTTCATTAACTGCTGGTGATTTAGTTGCTGGGGATGAAGGAATCTTAGTATTTTGTGTTGGATTTGACATTTCTGTTTTCTTAAGGCTATTACCTTGTTGTGTCATAGTTTGTTGCTGCTCTTCATTTTCTTCTGGTTCTTTAGGATCAATTTGCACTTTATTATCATACTCTGTATCAGGGTCTTTCGGTGTTCTGTTAATACCAGTATCAATAGGCTCTAGCATATCACTCGTAACTGTAACTTGACCTTGCTGGTCAGTCAAACCATTAGCTAATTCTTTTGCTACTGTAATATAGAAAAAATTACCCCTATTATCACTATTACCAGGAGCAGATGACGGGTATTCAGTAGATATATTCTTTACTTTATAATTACCATCTGAATTAAAATAATCGTCAATATATTTTTGTTGTTCTTTATTTTGGGATTTGTAGCCCTCTTTAGATTTATAATTACTAGCTAATTTTACCAAACCACCAGTCGTGAAACCACTATTCATCTGTTTCTGTATATTTTCTATTAAATTTAAGAATTTTTTTGCCATAATATATTTATATTTATGTTATCTAATAGTTTTTTCTATAGATTCCAGTACCGTTTATAAATATAATATATGGCCAGAAAGATTAATATATATGCAAATTTTGATACCACAGCGGTAACTGATCCGGAAAGAGAATATTATAACTTGCCAAGAAATGAATTACCGATATTTAACCAGACTACTGCTAGTACAAGTATTGAAATACTTGAAAATTCTCCAGTAGATAAGTTAGTATTTTCAACAACAGGTATTGACGGTTATGGTTATAACGATACAACCTTCAATTTTGATAATAATTATTTTAAGAACCAAATTATTTATTTTACTGTTAGAGTTAAAACTCGAAATAATTATCCAGCTAAATATTTAAATAATTTAAGTCTTGGTAATGGGTCTAATATTGATACTATATCAATAGATTTAAAAGATCAAAATAATAACTCTTTAGCTGCTACTATATCCAGTGATTTTGGTATATTATCATCAGATACCGTTGGAGGCTTCTTTAAAGGGGCTTTTCAATATGATGGTTCAGCAAATAATGTTAAATTAACAGCAAAAGCGACTGTAGGTCTAAGTGGTATACCTATAGATGGTGAAAGTAATACGTTTAATATTGTACCTGTTAGTGATAGTAAAGAATTTCGTAAGATAAATGAAAATAATAATCAAAAAGATAATTTTATAAATTATTTATATCAACCAAATTTAAGAGATAACCCAAAATTCTTTACCGATATTATAGGTCAAATAGTTGGAGATGCAAATAATCCTAACACTTTAGGGGTAAAGGTTTATGAAAAAATATCTAACTTTTTATTAAATTCAAGTGACATAGAATATGCAAATATTGATAATTTAATTAGTAATATGAAACTAATCGATAGTAATGTTAATAAATTTTCAGAAAGCTACCCAGCCAGTCTAAAACGTATTGTTGATTTTTTCAGTGTTAATCGCTCAAAGATAATACCTATAAAAAATAAATTTAGTCAAGATTTTAATGATAAAGGTCGAGCTGATAGCGGTTTAGGTAAAAATTTAGGTAAAGAAATAAAACTTTCTGATACTCTATCAGGTGGAGATAATTTCAAACCTATAGTAGCTTTTGAAAAATTTAGTCAAAGATATTATATGCTTAATACTGACCCAACTAGTGGTTTTGATTTTAGATATTTAGGAACTAATAAAACTTATCAAATATCATCTTATAATATAAATTGGGGTTGGGGATTAGTTTTACCTGATGGGATTGGTGATTTTACATATATGCTAGATATTAGTGGTAATAATTTAGTATTAGAAAATGGTTTTAGAATTCTAAATGAAGATAGAGGTTTAGATACTAATGATATATCAAAATATTATACTTTCTTTGAATATATTTCAACTTTTAATAATAGTAATATATTTGCATTTTATGATGATGCCAATGTAAATTCTACTAGCGATGTATCATCTTTAAGTGCTATTAATAATAGTATTGATGAAATTATATTAAAAGACATTTACTCGGGTACAAATTTAATTTAATTGAATTTTAATACTTTAGTTTTAAATAGATATACGAAAATTGATATATAATTTTCATTATAAATATTAATAGATGTCTTTATCTCCTACATATCAAAATTTAAGTGCTTTATCTCCTTTATATTTTAAAGATTCTGATGAAAAACTAGAATTTATTAATAAAGATAAATTTACATTACAAGGTTTAAACTTAGTAACATATAATATAAATCAAAGTGCTAATGATAGTTTTATAAAAAATTATTCTGTGAATAATTTGATAAAAGATAAAAATTCTAATGAAATTTTTAATTTAACTAATAAAATAGATACTCAGGATTTAAATACAAAATTAAATTTTAAAGCTACTCAAAGTACGTTAAGCGCCACGTTCTTTTTACAAGCTATAACGACTAATGATGATAAAGAATCACCAGCAAAGTTTAATATTGATGCTAAGAATCTTAATGGTACAAAATTTTTAGTAGATTTCGTAAATAAAGATTTTTGTACAGTATCATTTTTTGATGGTAAAATTCCTAAATTTTTATACGATGCCAGTCGAGATGCATTGGTTTTTAAATTTTTAAATACTGCAAATTTACCATTAACTTCATTTTATTATTTTAATTATTTTTACGATAGTCAAAATAAAAAATTAAGATTATATAAAAATGATAATGTAGTAACTACTGTAACTACTATATTAACTACAAATTCCCAAGCAATATCTACCGGTTCTGATGGTTATCAACTATTTATTAATACTGTATTATCAGCAGAAATAGATTCTATAGGTTTGTTACCAGCAAATACTGATAGATTGTTAAATGGTACGATAGGTGTAGGTAATGAAATAAAATTATTAAACAACGATAACATAGATCAATTTATATACTATGATTTTCAAGATAACTATAGACTATCAAACGATACAGTTAGTGGGGTTAAATATGATTTTTTAACTTATTATACCTATTCTAATGTAATAACAGGTGATAAAAATTATGCTAATTTAAAGTTTTTTAATCTAAAGAATCATATATCTAATGATAATATTGCTTACGGGGGACCATTAGAAAATAGAGATGATGATTTTGAATATAGAGGTAGGGAATATCAAAATTTTACTAATCAAAAAAGTAAAGAAACTGATTATGATAATATATCATTAAATTATACATTTTTTGATAAAGAGTATAAAATTGGTTCAAAAGACTATACAGCGTTTACATTACCAGGGGATTTATTTCCATTCCGCAAAATTAACATAAACGATACAGGTTTAGCAACAAATGGGTCATTTGCTGCGACTAGTCCATATTTTAGTGATAAAGTATTTAAACTTACAGATAAAAATAAAAATAAATTGCAAGATAGCTTTATAGAAGATCAAGAATTTTTAGTATTACAAGATGATGTAAGTTTAGTTGTTTTACAAAGTGGAGATTTGTTAGGTTTTCAAAGTATAAATGATACCCAGTCAAATGATATTTTTGGAGATTATTTATGTACATGGTTAAAAGGCGATGGTGTTACTAAAGGTATATGGTTTGATAGATATTATCTACCTAAAGATAATTCATACACCGTATCATTCTCAGGTAATTCAAATATTTTCGATACCACTACCCAAGCAGCTGAATATTTTAAAAATAATGAAACTGATTTAGTTTATTACGATTTGAAAAGTAATTTAACTTTTGAACCAAGTGCATCGTATGGCTATCAGCGAATTAACAAAAAGCAAATTAATGCTTATATCGACGGTCAAAAGGATAAGTTAATAAAGGATTCATTTAGTATCCAAACATCAGCAGTACAGATACAAAATGTTGATGAAGTAAATCTTAATGATACTAAAGGTTACGATAATATAGATATTAAGTCAATACCTAATAGAGATTTTAATATTGGTTTTGAACTCGAACTAGACTCCCTATCATCTTTAGATTCATTTCAGCTAGCTGGTAATTTATATGAAGACGGGTTTGCTTTGAAAAATAACTTTTTCTTCACACCATTTATATTTATACCTCAAGGTAATGTGCTTCATATATATGATAATAATTTAAAGTTATTAAGATCAAATACATATACAGATACAGAAAATATATTAGACGTACTTTATATAGAACAAAATAATAATATAGTTTTAGTTTGTGATAATAAATTAATAAAAACTAATTATTTTGGTGAAATATTAAATGAAAGATACCCAGCTGACGGAGGTGCTAATAGTGATTTAATATTAGAAATAATTAAATCATATGTAAGTAAAACTTACCATGGTTACAATAATGTATTTTTTATAACTAATCAATATTTAACTAATAACAAAATTATTAATTTAGATTTAAACAATCTTATACCAGTTGAGAATACGGTTTTACAGCAACAATATCTATCTGACCCGTTATCAGCTTTTTCACAAAGTATTGTACCAACAATTACTGGTAGTTATAGATTTCTTGTCGGTATTGAACCGAATAAATTAAACAATGATGTTGCATGTTCATTACAAAATGTTGATAGATTTATATCTAAGCAATTTATACCAGGGGATGCTTTTTTAACAACATCATTATCATCCGAACTAAGTAGTGGTATAATACAAGGTCAGTCTTATGATGAAAATTATTATACCGTTATTCAGACAGCAACCGGTGAACCAACTTTTAATAGTACATTTTTAACTTTTTTCGACTTTATACAAGATGGAAGAGCTAGAATTGTTTTCGATAATTTAGAAGTAGTCCAAAATGAAGACCCAATTTTAGATAGTATTAACGCAAAAATTTACGATATTAACTCAGTTAATGAAAGATTATTTGTACAATATGTAAACTTAACAGCTGGTAAAGGGTTTGTACAAGAATTTACACCAGAAAGATTTAAACTATCAGCATATGAACTCAGTGAAACGGTAAATACTGGTTATAAGATAGATTTTCTTGAGGAAAATAAAGAATTAAAGATAATGTCATTTGCAAGAGACTTATCATCAAATATAGTTGTAGATAAGATAAACGCGACTACTGGTAACCTTGAAGAAACGTATAACTTATCATTAACTGGGATTGATACTGATAGACAAACAGCATATGCTACTAATGAAGAAATACCTGTATCGACATTCGGGACTAATTCATTAACTGCTCTTTACCCGAAAGGTTTATACAAATACAGAAGAATAGAAGGTAATGCATATGAAGATATTATCGCATTCAATTCTGGACTATCTACTAAATTTGATACGTTATTGAGTAATAAATTACATTTCACACCTATTAATTACCATGCAATAGATCAAAAGTATAACTCTTATAGAGATCAAATAGTGTTTAAATTTAACTTAAACTCTTTAATTGATATTGAAACTTTAACCGAATTATGGAATAATGCAGGACCGCCTCTATCAGCCACCGGTCATTCAGCATTTACTTGGAATACCCCAGCCTCATCATTAAGTGGGTGGGATGGAGAATTTTTACCGGTCAATTCAGAAAATGTAACTAATGTTGAAATAATATTTGTTGTACCTAATATTTCTATTAAAAATTATTTTAATTTAGATTTAGATTTAAATTCAGGTAAAATAAAACTATACAATAATGGTTTATTTTTCGGTGAAATATTTTTTAACCCTAATTTGATACCAATTGAAAGAATTATCTACCCAGAATTATTTTTAAATACTCAAAATATTCGCAATATACCTATTGACGAAATAATAAAAGACATTTCATATAATAGTTCAGGCGGTACCTTAAAAAACTTTAAAGTTCATAATACATCATTTGATCAAAGTTTAATAAACTATTTAGAATTACAGACTAAACAAATAGATCCTTTATATTTTAGAGTACCATGTGGTACGAGAAATAGTAATGAAGAAATCGATACGCTATTTACATATAATATACCGGGTAATATTAGTAATTATATAAAAGTGAACATTAAAGATATTGATATAAATAATGATATTAAACAGAAATTAATTGATTATTTACAAAGTTCTGTAAAAGTTGTCACCCCATCTCAACAAAAATTAATTTATAACATCGATTAAAATATGTCAGCAAATAATATAACAACGGATTTTTATGTTGGTCAAGATCTAGAAAACACTTCTAGTGATGAATATAAATCAATAATAACCTCAAAAAAAGTAGCATTTTCGGATGGAAATGAATTTACTTTTGATGGGGTAAATTACACTGGGTATTATAATTATGATGGTACTAATTTTTACAAAACTAAAACATTAAAAGATGATAAACTAACAGTTGTAGAAAATATCAATACTGATATATTAAATTCTAATAAATTCTTTGATCGAACTATCTTCACTAAATTAAACCCTTCATATGTTTTAGATGATATTTTATTCAAACCAAATGAAATAATAAATAAAAATTCGATAAATTTCAAACTTAATTTATTATATGATAATTTTATAGATTTATATAGATTTTCAAATATAAATAATCCTTTAATACCAACTGATTTTAATGCTTATGCAGTATTATCAACTACATCAACAAATACTGAGTGGCAGTGGGTATCTTCAGATGTTAGATTTATTTCTGGAGGTCTAGACCCAAGCTTAGTTTCTTTTTCAGCTTATAATGAACAATTTTTTGCTGTAGATAAAATGAATACTATTGCATTAAAAAGTACTAAAGTACCTGATGAATATACATTATTCGTAACTACAAGTTCATACTTATTTGCGTATCAATTAGACAGAGATGATACGATGTTTGACTTTGTATTAAGTGCAGATTCAATTGGTATAGACGGTAAACTAAGATTCGAAAATATTACTAGTATTGCAGCTGATAAAGAAAATAATATTCTTTATTTGAATGATAGAGGTAAGCAACAAATATATAAAGCTGATACAAAAACTATTATTAATAAAGATCGTACAGGTGTTAGACAAATTCAACTATTAGAAACTATAGGTGGTAAAGGTAGCGATAATACTAACTTTAATGATAACACTTATATTGAATATGGTAACGGCAATATATTTGTATATGATGATATTGATAAAAGTATAAAAAAGTTTAGTGATAAATTCGTTTTTAAACTTAGATATGCTAATAAAAATTTATTTGAAGAAAATAAATTTGTTAGTATGACATATAATACCACATTTGATTTATTATACGTTTTAACTGAAACTTATAGAGTGGTTGTATTAAATGCTAATAATTTTGAAGAAATTGATAGGTATGTCTTAACTAGTAACCCTTTTGAATTTGCTATACCTCTTATAGGTAAATTTGAATTACCAAGTAAAATAGTTTTTTCTAAAAATGATAGTAATATTTACTACCTACAAACTACAAAAAATGTGTATAAATATTTTTTAAATACTCAAACTAAAAATATAGAAAGATTTACTATTGATATAAATTTTGATTCTGTATCTTTGTGGAATACAGTATTTGCTAGATTTTCTGCTTATGAAGTAGAATGGGATGATCTACCTGATTTTGATAAATTTGCAATAGCATCAAACGGGTTACAAATAATTGATAGTGATGTAGTAGATACAGATAAATTATTATTATGGTCTAATAAAAGGGTATTTAGTTTTAATGAAGATAATAATTATGTTTCTTTATTAAACACTAGTAGACCTAATTTTTATAAGAAAAGTGAAATATTTATAAAAGATGAATATTTTAATAATATAACGTTTAATTCTACTATATTCAGGCATTTATTTAACTTAAATTTATTAAGTTCAAATTTAAATAAACAACTACTTGCAGTTTTTGATACAATAGAAACTGACGGTTATCTAAGATTTAAAGACTTCCTAGAGCTATCGCATGAAGATAAAGAAATATTAGATTTAAATAATCAAAAGCAATACTTTGCTGGAGTTAATGAAACCCTAAATGGTAATACATTGAATAGAATAATGACAAATCTTTTTGAATATCAAAATAATATTATACAGTCTGTTGAAACTAAAATAATTGGTGAAAGAATACCCATTTTAAAGACAGTACTATTAGATAAATAATTATATGTCAACCAATATAACAGGTTTAGCAGGTGAAATAATAGCTTTCACATACCCCTCACTTATTAAAGTATCCGACAACGGTAATATGCCAACCACAGATGGTGGTAATAGAAATGCAAATGCGGTTTTTACCCATCCTAATAGATCTGAATTACCTACAGCTTTATCAAGATTATCAGACGGCAGTGGTGTTGTAAGCTCATTAGCAATAGGGCCACAGAATGGAGGAGCTAAAATATTTGGCCCTCTGATAGTACAAGGTGATTCAGGTACCGTTACATCAAAAACACTTGAAATTAAAAATGGAGGTCTTTGTCTTTTATGTCAAATTTGTGCAGCAGGTACAGGTACCCATACTATTAACGGTACCACACAACTAGGTACATTAAAAGTTACTGACGGTTCAACTTTATGCGGAGCTATTTTAGGCTGTAATAATTTAGTAATATGCGGTACTTCTACTTTACATGGTTGTACGACGCTAAACGGTGGTCTTAACGTTGCAAGTGGTAATCTTTTAGTCACCGGTACTATTGACGCTACTGGTGATATTACAGCATTTAAAACATCAGATAAAAGACTTAAAAATAATATCATTAAAATTCATAATTCAAATGATGTAATTAATAGTTTAAACGGCTATAAATATGAATGGGATAAAAAAGCTACACAAACCGGAGAAGATGTTGGTGTAATAGCTCAAGAAGTTAAAGAATTTATACCTTCTGCAGTTAGAGAAAATGAAAAAGGTTATCTATCAGTAGATTACGTAAAACTTATACCATACTTAATTGAAGAGGTAAAAAGTTTAAACAATAGAATTAAAATATTAGAGGAGAAATAATGGCAACTTTATTAGGGAAAAATATAAATGAAACTTATACAGGTTTACTAAAAACCTTCAATAGTAATACATTGGCTTCATCTAATCAAATTTCAGATGGTTTAGGTGAGTTAACAGCTTTAACATTAGGCAGCGCTGGTAATGGTTCTTCTTTTGATAATTCATTAGTAGTTGGTACTACTTTACTTGCTTGCAATGCTCTTACCACTAATAGCAATCTATGTGTAAAAGGTTCAGGCAAGTTTGATAATAATATAATTGTTACTGGTAACACCCTTGTAAGTGGTAGTTTAACAGCTGCAGACTTTTTATTTGCTGGTTCGGGATCGTTTAATGGTGGTATTACATTTAATAATGCGGTAAGTATTTGTGGGGTATCGAATACAAAAGATACAAACCTAACTGGTTGTATGGATATTACAAGTGATTTAACTGTAGGTGGGACTATTAGTGCTGCTGGTGATATTATTGCTTTTAATACATCTGATAGTAGATTAAAAGAAAATTTAATTCCAATTGATTCTGAAAATTTTGTTAGTAATTTAACCGGTTATGAGTTTGATTGGAATGAAAGATCTAAAAGATCTGGTAAAGGTAAAGGAATCATAGCTCAAGACTTATACAATATTGATAAGAGTTTAGTTAGAGAAAACAGCGACGGTTATCTTACAGTAGACTATACAAGTCTAATACCTGTACTAATTGAAGAAGTTAAAAGATTAGGTAAAGAAATAGATTACTTAAAAAGCTTACAAGATAATTAAACGTACGTAGGCTCGAAATAACGAAAACTACCAAAACCAGAAGTACCTACTAAAGTATTATCATCTGCTGATAGCGTGGTTAATAGAAGCTCACCTGAAGAAAATTTACCATAAATAAAGGTACTATTAGTTTTTATACTTTCAATAACTTCAAATTTTTCATCTGGTGATGTAAAGAAGAAACTTTTATTTTGATATTGAAAATTAGTATTATCTAAATAATTTTCTTCCAATTGTAAAGGTGAATTGTTTCCATCCACACTTAGGTTTATTTTATAATCATTAGCTGATAATGTTCTCGATGTTACAATATTATTAAATCTAGTAATATAAAAAATAGCAGTACTTTCACTTTCATTTTGAGATTCTACGTCCTGTGATATAAAAATTTTATCAGGTACAGGGTCTTTAACATTAATAACAAAACTACTTTTAGATCTAAAGAAATCTCCACTACTAGTTGCGACTACTAACGTAACTTGAAAATTACCTGATGTTTTATATGTATGAAATGCTGAAAGATTATTTTCAATAATGGTACCATCTCCAAAATCTACAAAAAAATCAGTATCTGAAATAATAGGATCAGCAGATATAAAATCAGGAACTGCATATACACCACCTAGATTACCTGAATAAATAGTACTACTTAAATCAGTACTATTAGAAGAACCTCCTAATACCTTTTCGAAATTTTTGTTATATATATCTAGCGGTATAATTATACCTGATAATGAATTATAATCTTTGTTAAAACTGTAATTCATTTTATGCGTTCTCTACAATAATATTAGATAAAATAGATTTGTTTGATAAGTAAGGAAATTTAAAAAATGGTAATTTTATATCACTACCAACTATCTGTATATCGTTATCTGGGTATATGGGATTATAAACAACAAGACTAATACCTTCAACTTCATTAACTTGAATATTATTTACAACTCTTCTAGTACGAATATCTTCAATACCACCAATATTAAAAATTTGATTGCTTAATTCCTTTAAACTTACTAAATCGCCTAAATTTAAATTATCAAAATAATTAACTAATATATTATTAATTCTTTCTTTTATTGCTTCTGTACTTGAATTACTTAATACATTTCTTTTTATAATTAAAAAAGACTCATTGGATATATCTTTAGTTATATTTTCATTTTCACCAGATCTAACCCCTAACCCGAAAGAAGTATATACTGGATCAACAGGTACTATATTTACATTAGCTTGTTGCTGTTCTTTAAATGAATTTATAATTGATGATTTTTGAGAAGTTGAAACAAAACTGAGATTATCGTTCTCATCAACATTATTAAATTTAGATACTAAAAATAAATAAACATTATTAATTTGATTTATAGAATTAAAATTAACTTGATTGAATAAGACTCTACTATCGTCATTAGGTTTATTTAAACCGATATTTAAAAAATAATTTAAATATTGATCTACATAATCATCATTATTAACTACGTTAAAAGATTTTAAAACTTGCGAAAAATTAGTAGAAAGAAAATCATTATAATCATTTAAGGTTATTATTCTGTTTTGTAATTGGAAATTTTTAGCAGCATTATTTCTAATTGTTTCAGTATCTTCTTTCTCTACTGGTTCTGTCGATTGAAGACTATTTGAAAAATTTAAATATTGAATTTGTTGGGTAGTTAAAAAATTAAATGTATTATTATAAATATCTTGACTTATTTGATTAAATCTTGGAGTATTATATAAATTTAATTTATTGCCATCCAATACACCAGGTGATATTACACCAGCTTCACCTGAACTTTGTATATAATATATAAAAATACTATCCCCTGCATTAACTTTTTTACCAAATATCCCGTTACCAAATTTGAATTCATATAGGCCATTTTCATTTAATCTTTTTTCATAAACAGTTGAGTCAGAATTTTCTAAAAATAAACTAGATGTTTCAGTAAATTCTATAATTTTTTTAGTATCGACGTCTTGCACATATAGTCCTATAGAATTACTATCTACATTTATTTTTAAATTATCATCATTACTTTGTACTGCTAAAGTTACAGTTTCGAAATCTTCCCCCAAAGCAGTTATTTCTGGGTATTCAAAATATTGCCCTTCTCTTAAAATATTTTCACTTGAAAAATTTTGTAAATTTTGATCTCCTGGAACTGTTTTGTTAAAAGTACTATCATTAATAAATGAATAATATAATCCCCCTGCAACAAAATAGCTATACCGTTTAATTGTATATGCATCTTCTGGTAATAAACTTGAAGCGTTTAAATTAAAAGAAAGTAATGAAGTTTGATAGCCTTTTGGTTTATAATCAATCAATTTAACAATTCTATTCATATTTTCATATATACTAGTATCGGTAAACATTGACTCTGCAGATGTTTGATTTAGATAAAATAGAAGTAAATGATAACTATATGCTATAACGTCAATTATTGAAGACATATTACTACCTTCGAAAGTCTGGTCAGTATATATACCCCCCTCATTCAATCTTGTTTGAATAAGTTCTTTTAGTGATTTTGCATCAAAAGCAGTATAACTATCTCTTGATAAACTAAAATCAGTTAAATTTTCCTTCGCCATAAATATATTTAATTAGTAACTATAAAAACCAGATTTGTTTAATCTACCTTTTAAATTTAGAGGGTTGTTATTAAATTCAGGTATATTAATTACAAGATTTAATTCATATTCCCCTTTTTCAATATCTGCTATAACCTCAATTTCAGTTATTTGTATTCTTGGTTCAAAACCAACAAAAGTATTATTTATAGTTTCTCCAATAACTGTAGCTCTAGCTTTTGATACTGGTAAGAATAATAGATCACCGAAATTCATACCAAACTCTGGATTGAGTATTTTTTGTCCAGGAAATGTAGTTATTAAATTAATTAAAGAATTTTTTATAGCTTCAAAATTAACCGAAGTATTCAAATCTTTTAAATTTTCTGAGCTAGTTAATTGATCACCTTTTACTATACCTACGTTTACATTCAGGCTAAGGTCCCTGTAAATTATATCATCTGTCTGATTTATTACAGGTTCTAAAATATTTAGTTTTATAGGCATATAGATATTTAGTAAAAGTTATTATGTACTGATAAAGTTATATAAAGTATTATTTCTATCAATTAAATTGAATACAAAATTACCATTATTAGTTTTTTGACCATTAATAGCTTTCAATTGTAATGTTGATAGGTCTGAAATTAATTTAATAGGTTCTAAATTTATAGTAGTTATACCTCCATTTTCATAGTATAATTTTATTGAACCAGTTGAAGATATTGTATCAGCAAATGAAGTATAAGTATGGTTAAAATTATCTAATTTAAGCGTATTATCAGATGATTGAAATTTAGAATATACTGTATCAGTATTAGAATCACCGTAATCTATTTCTGCTTTGTATAAACTCATACTAGCTGATAATTGAGTAACATTTTGTAAATCAAAATTAATGTCAGTAGTGCCTGAATATGCAAAAGTGACTGTTCTAGAAAAATCATCTTCAGGGAATGATAAAGATGGTAAAGTTAAATCTCCTGACCCTGATAAAAAGTTAAATGTATCAGTTAATTGAGCCGCATTTATAACTGCATTTCGTGTATTAGTAATACTAGTGTTATTAAAATTAGTAAAGAGGTCATTAACTATAATTGAAATTTTATTATTAATTATTCTATAATTAAAATAATGTATAACTATTGAATTATTAGTATTAGAATATGTTGATGTTAATATATAAGAATCGTCATAACTATTATATTTTAAATCACTGTTAACTAATTTATCAATTGTTACACTACCATCCGGTGAATTAAAATTAAATGTATTTAAAAAGTAAGTAGATGTTTCTGTATTTCTAGTACTAATCTCATCTATAATTTTCTTTTGTGTATCAAACTTATATAATTCATAACGAAAAGTATTTGAATTACTTGAGCCTGATAAACTTATATTGAATTTATATATAGAATTGTTATTATAACAATCTTTTGTAATATATGCAAAACTAGGCTGGGTTAGATCTTTTTCAATTATTAAAGGAGAATTTACCTGTTCGATGAAATTTCCATCATATTTAAAAGCATCAACTATTGAAAATGAACTTAAATCTAAACTATATGTATCCTCATACACATTAATATCTAAAACATCAGAGCTAGTAATTTGATGATATAAAGTGCTGTTATGTGTAAATTTATTATATATGGTATTAAAGTTTGAACTAGATAACGGCTTTAATTTTTTTGTTATTACATCTTTAATATAAATTGATTTTAAACTATTAATTTTATCACTAAAACCAGACAGCTGTTCAACAACACCATATCGATTTTCAGAAATATCAATTGTATTACCTGATTCAAATTCTGCATTTTGAATAATATCTATATCAGATGTATTTCTTATTACACCTCTATTTGGTATTATTTGTATATATTCATTACCGTAAATATCTGTTTCAATTTTATCTACTGAACCATAATTAATTAAATCGGTAACTGAATCTGGAAATACACCGCTATTGTTAATATTAATACGTTTATTTTCTACTGATTGATATGAATGAAAATAATGATTTCTTTCATTAGCCTTAACCGTATTACGTGAAGAAGAAGAGGAAATATTCTTATAACTATTATTATCAAAATAAAAGTTAAAAGGGTTTTCTCTTTTCGTATTACTTAAGTTTATAACATCACCATATTGGTCAGGGTCTGGAAAAACGTATACGTAATTATCTATCAATTTTGATTTTATTTTTCTTATATATTCCCCATCTACCTTTAAAATAGAAAATTTAGTAGGGTTAAAAAACAAACCAATATTTCTTTCATAATCACTTGGTTCTTTTTCCTTAGCCATTACTGAAGGAAAGTTAATATTAAATAAATTTTTAGCTTTATTTTTTGCTTCAAATAATTTACCTGATACAAATTCACTACCGGTATTGCTCAAATAATAATAATCAGTACCTACTAAATGTTCTGATAATTCAGCTTCAAAAAGAACTCTATATGTATCAGTGTTATTAGTAATTTTATAATCAATGAAATCATCTCTACGTAATAAATTTGTATTAACTTCATTAAACTCAACTACTAATTTGTAAGGATTTAATTCAGTAAGTGTAATTTTATTTTTATTAAGAACTTCCACTAAAGCTTGATCAATATCTAAAAATGAATTTTCATTTATATCATTAGTTATATATGTTTCATTAGCTTCTATAGATAGCGGATTAACATCAAAATAATCATTAAATGTATCATAACCTAATTCTACATCAATTCTTAAAGATGATAATGAAATAACATCACCAGTATAATCGGGACTAGTAAAGAAATTAGCAATATTATTTTTAATTTGATCTTTAACACTTAAGTTACTACCTTTTCCTTGTTTTTCTCTTAACTCTCTTTGAAATGTATTTCTTTTTTCCCGATAATAATTTAAAATTTCTACTATTTTTTTTCTATAAAATGGTATTATTTTAGTTAAAGAATCTTGATCGAAAAAATCAATAGTATTAAAGAATCTTCTTTGTTCTTGAGTAGAATATTTTAAAGTTAAATCATTAAAGAAATTTAGATAAATTGATCTTATATTAACTGCATTGTTTTTATTATTATCAAAATCAGTTTCTTTCCATTTTTCTAAGTATTTTTTATATTGATTAAAGTTTTCTAAATCGTTTGTATCGATAACTTTTACATAATTTAAATACTCAATAAAATTGAATGGACTACCTACATCAAATTTATCATCAGATAAAGTATTAGTTATACTATTATTAACAATATACTCTGTGAATTTTATCATACTATAATATTTAATACAGGTTAATAACTATAAAAAAAGCTATTATTATCTTGCTGGTCCTATAGGTTGATCTGCTGATGTATTACCTGTATACGTATTTCCAGTGCCGGTCCCTACAGCGTCGCCGCTAGACAATGATTCAGCATATGTATCATCAACAGTAATACCACTTTTTATTGTATTGAATTGAGGGGTAGCAGTAACTCTTTGATCACTATTAATACCACTGTTTTTAGCTGAGTTCCTTACACTTTCATTACCATCAGTTAAAGTTAAAGGTAGATTATTAAATGTATGGGTGTGTGGGTAAGTTGCAATTGTATCAGGAACAGGTATACCTGTTTGGGTACCACCATAAACAGGTACAGTAGCCGAACCAGCTGAACCTGTCCAAAAATAAGGTACATATCCAATAATAGCCCCTTGTACAGTTTGTCCTAATACTTGGGTAGTATTAGTTACTTGCGTTTCTGCTGGTGCAGTTACATGTTGTAAATAAGTTTCACCTTCCACTGATAAACCACCACCAATTATTACGTTTTTATTTACCCCAAGACTACTATCTACCAAAACCTGTCTTTGTCTTTTATTGCGTAATTTTAAAATTTCTGCACTTATATTAATAACTTTAGCATCTAAATTAATTTCATTTTCCGAACCAACATTAACTTGCTGACCTGCAATATTAGTAATGCTGCCTGAGATATTAGTAGGCCCATAAGATTTTAAATTGATACCACCGGCCCCGACCATTACATTATATCTATTATTAACATTTAAATTATATGTACCTCCTGGTAAATCTTGAACATCAACGTACTCTAATAAAGGACCAGAATCACTATTCGTATATGTACTTTTGCTACCAACCAATACTTCATTGTTTATTAGTTTACCGATTGGGTCAAATCTAATACTACCATAATCGTTCATAACAGTTCCAATATTTTCTAATTTATTTTTACTGATTTCAATAATTTCACTACCTCCAAGACCAAAATTTCTTTCTTTAATCATTAAATCGGCTTGAACTTTTAATATTTCCTCACTTAAATTTTTATCTTCTGGGCTCCAATTACCGTCTTGTGTTGATGGACTTTTACCAATTCCATTTACAAACGTACTTCCTGATTCACCTGGCCAGGCTTCATCGGTTGTACCTATATTAGAACCAGGAGGTGGTGTTGGTTCTGGACCTCCTGAAGCAACTGGTAATGATAATATCTTTAGATTATTGTCATAAAAAGGTATTAACCCTCCGTTAAAAGCTCCTGATATATTTAATTCAGGAAAACCTGAACTGGTAAATGTATTTATATTGTTTAAACCAAAGTACTCTTTAGAGGCTGTTACTGGGAAAGGAGCAAATGAACCTGATCTTTTCTGGTCTATACTATTAAGTTTTAAAATAATATCACCATTAGATTTTATATTATTATTTTCAGCTCTCTTAACATCAAATAATTGTTTTTTATCTTGTATTACTCCAAAAGCTTGCTTCCATTGTTCAAAAAATGCATCATTTAAATTTCCAATTTTTTTATACTTATCACGTAAAATTACTTCATCATAATTCTTACCAGTAAATTCATTTTTAAAACCTTTAACTGTATTAAACTCATCATTAATAACTAATTTTTGATTATTTTTAGTTGCTAGTTCCGAATTTGTATTGTTATTAATCTCTTTAAAGGAACCTGAGTAATGAGTTAATTTTATTTTTTCGTTATGATCGGTATTGTTTATTTCAAAAGTACCACCTTTTTGATTTAAAACATATTTGTTCCTATAAGTTTTTACATTATAATCTTCTTCAGTAGAACTACTATCATAATTTTCATATTTTCCTGGGTAATCTACCTCACTATCATATATACCCTGCCAATCTTCCTTACCAAATGATGTACCTATTAAGACAGGAAACTGAGTATTACCATCTCTAAAAAATACATAAACGTGAGCCCCGACACTAGGAATACCAAATGAGCCTTTTGCTTTATTAGAGTAAGTATTAGGTTTATAATTAAAAGAGTATGGATTTATGTTATTAACATTATTACTATTATCATTAAAAGCGTCACTCAATCTAAACATACTTTGATCGTATATTTCTCCAGTTGATGCTGAACCATCTGCACTTAAATTAGCAAAAGAATTTGTATCAGATACAGTTGCCTTATTAGTATAATTATTATATCGCTTAGATGTATTTTCACTTGTTAATGGGCAGCTAACTTCTGCCCATGGTAATATGGTCTTTAATTTAGCCATTATAGGTTGTAGTTGACCATCAATTGACTTAAAGTATTTATCAGTATTATCTTGTACCCAATTTTCATATACAGTAGGAGATAAGTGAGGTACAAATACTTTAACCCTACCTCTTTTTTTAGGGTCATTATTTTGAACTACTATACCCAAATATATACTATTAAATTCTTTTTCCATATTATCTTTATATTTAAATTAAATATCGCACATTACAATGTTATAGTTTTATTTTATACTGGTCTTATTACCCCTTGTAATCGATCTTCTATACCAATTATTTCTTTGGTATCTGGGTCTATTATATCTACAAATCTTTGAGATGGTACAGGGTCAATATTATCAGCAACTTTAAATTCATCATTAAATGTTTCTAAATAATTTAACGTTTCTTCTTCTTTGTTAAATCTATTAACTATATCGACATTTCTTGCAATTGGTGGCACAACTTTAGTTACATTGGTAAGCTTAAACTGCTGATCAGCTATTGCATCTTTTGAAATTGAAGCTTCATCTATAATTTTTACATCAAAAAAAGAAAAATTTGGATTAGTTGTACTTATAAAACTATCGACACTATTATTAGAGATATCAGTAATTTGGGTATCAAATATAGAAGTTTCAGAAATACTATTAAATGATAAATTAAAAATTTTATCTTTTTGTTGCTGTACTAAATTATTAACAAATGATAATTGTTTATCAGGATTAAATGTAAAATCTCTTATTTGAGTATTTGATAAATTTTTAATATTATTAATTGCACTGATTGAACTTTTACCTGCAATTATACCGGCTTCAACTTCACTACTAATATCATCCAATTGGCTATCCAAAGCAGCATTTAATTTATCTCCTAATGAGATATCATCCAAACTTAGCTTACTATATTTACTAATTATAGTTTTTGAAAATTTATTTAAATTTACTCCTATGTTTTGATCAATTACCCCGTATAAAGAATTTAAATTTAAACTAGATAAAGATGGAAAAGGTAAACCTTTTAAACCATTAGCAAAATTTATTCCTCCAGTTAATTTTGATAGATTTAAATTTAAACTCGACCCTACTAAACCTTGTAAATTGCTAAATAAATTACCAGTAGCTTGACTTATTAAGCTGGTTTTAACCATACTACTAAGATTTTGAATTTTAGATGTTGCTATAGCTTTTAAATTATTAGTAAGATTACCAATAATACTATTAAAATTTACATTAAGTCCAAACGCCATATATATATTTACTTGATATATCATTTTCTGTCTATATAATTATAGTATGTTAGTATCTCATGAAAGTCCGATTAGTATTTTAGATAAATCTCTATCATATAACGATTATGATTATGCGTTAGTGCATTTATTTGAAACCCACCCTCAGTATTATAACTATTTTAAAAATAGTGTAAAAATAGGTAGAGAAGTTCTTTTAGATAATAGTATTTTTGAACTTGGAGAATCATTTGAACCGGGTAAATTTGCTAAGTATGTAAAGCAACTTAAACCATCTTATTATATTGTACCAGATGTATTAGAAGATGGATATGCTACTATTAAAAGCTTTCATGAATTTACTACAAAATATACAAAGTTACCTGGATTAAAAATAGGGGCAGTTCAAGGTAAAACTTATGATGAAATAGTAGATTGTTATAATTATATGTCAGAAAATGCTGATTATATTGCAATTAGTTTTGATTTTAGTTATTATATTGTAACTGGTAAAGGTAAATCTAAATTAGAAAGATGGTGTGATGGTAGAAGAAGATTAATAGAACAATTGAAGAAAGATGGTATTTGGAATAATCAGAAACCTCACCATCTATTAGGTTGTTCATTTGCTAAAGAATTTAAAAACTATGTAGGTGATAAAACTATTAGATCAGTTGATACGTCTAATCCAGTAGTAGCTGGTATTAAGGAACTTAGATATACTGGTAATCTAGGATTAAATGAGAAACCTTCAATTATGTTGGCTGATTTAATTGATCATGAGGTTACAGATACGCAAATGGAAGATATAGAATATAACGTTAATTGTTTTAAAGATATAATTGGTCATGGTTATTAGTTTTACAGGAGCTCAAAGTACTGGTAAATCTACTTTACTTAGTAAGATGCAATTAGAAGAAAGATTTAGAAAGTTTAATTTTGTCCCGGAAATAACTAGAGGTTTAAAAAAGAAATATAATTTAAATATAAATGAAGGTGGAGATGAACTGACTCAATTGATAACAGTTAATAGTCATTTATATAATTATCTAGATCATAAAGGTAGGGATGTTATATTGGATAGATGTATTTTGGATGGTTTAGTATATACTACATATCAATATCATATGAAGAAAGTATCTAAAGAGGTATATAATTATAGTGAGTATCTCTTTAAGAAATTGATTGGTGAATTAGATATTATACTATATACAGAACCTGATATCCCCTTAGTAGATGACGGTGAGCGTAGCATAGATAAAGAGTTTCGTGATATAGTAGTTAACTTATTTGAAGAAGCAATTGATCATTATAAGATAAATGTAATTAGGTTAAGTGGATCAGTTGATAATCGTATGAAAACAATTTATAATATAGTAGATAATTATGGCAAATAAAGAATTAGATAATAGTAGAATTAGCAAGCATCTAGGTCAAACGTCTCAATATAAGAGTGCGTATGATTCTGGGTTGCTTGTAAGAGAACCTCGTAGTAATAATCGAGTATATTTAAATATATTTGATGATGATTTACCTTTCGTAGGATCTGATACATGGAATGCTTATGAATGTTCATTCCTTTTAGATAATGGACGACCTGTAACTGGAGTTGTAAAGTGTGTATACCCCTGTAGTAGTAAGTATATTGTTGAGAGTAAAAGTATTAAGTTATACTTTAATTCCTTTAATATGACTAAAATGGCTGCTGATAAAGATAAAGCTGTTGCTGCATTTGAAAATACTGCAAGTAAAGATTTAAGTAGATTACTACAGACTGATGTTGAGGTTAAATTCCAAGATGGTGATCGCGTTAATAAGAAATTCGATAGTCCTAATATGGAATGGGAGATCGATGATTTCCATAATGTAGATCTACTAGTAGATGATAAAGATTTTATATATACTCAATATACTGAGGACCCTAGCCTATTAGAAGGTGTTATTCGTGAAAGAGATTTAGAGCAAAAGTTTTATTCAGGTCTATTAAAAAGTAATTGCCGTGTTACTTCGCAGCCTGATTGGGGTGATGTATTCATTTATATTAAATCTAAGACTGCTATAGATGCTCATAGTATTAAGAATTATGTTGTATCATATAGAGATGAGTGTCATTTTCATGAAGAGATATGTGAATGCTTTTATAAAAGATTAAAAGATGCTTTCGA
>Ga0181408_1000163_pt1 | contig 21199 bp, 29 predicted proteins | sample 31SPOviralmetaG_FD_130137 | JGI IMG/M metagenome (GOLD analysis project Ga0181408, IMG submission 130137) | Marine viral communities from the oligotrophic San Pedro Time Series (SPOT) site, San Pedro Channel, CA, USA - 31 SPOT_SRF_2012-02-16 | ecosystem: Environmental > Aquatic > Marine > Strait...
CCTCCAAGCCGCCATAGAAACGGCAGTTCTCCAAACAATTCAAGACGGTCTAACGGCAGGATACTGGAGCGTTAAAAAATGAATAGAATACTTTTATTAGTTTTGTGTACGTTAGCTCATCCATTGTTTGCAGATAATGAAATTTTTATGGATCAATCTGGCGCGACGGCGAATATAGACCTAGAACAACAAGGTGGTGGCAACCTAATAGGTGGTGTTGGTTCTGTTGCTGGCAACCTTACTGACTTTGATTTTATTGGAACAACCAACACACTAGACATTAACCAGATAGGTTCAAGCAACCTGTGGAAAGGTGATATTACCGCCGATAGTTATACTGGGTTATTTCAGTTTACTGGTAACTCAAACGTGATGAATGTAGTTACCGACACAACCAATACTTATGGCGCAGATTCTAGTAATGTTAATGTCAACGTGACAGGTGCAAGCAATACATTGACGCTAAACCAAGCGACCACGGCAGCAGCAGGAACACTAGATCTTGATTGGATTATTCAAGGCTCAAACAATACGGTCACTTCAACTATTAATATTGACCAAGCCACCAACTATATGGACATCGACGGTTCTGATAACACAGTCACATATACTGGCACAGGGGTTAACGCTAGTTCAGGTGGTTACTTCTGGTTAGATCACACTGGCGGTAGTCGAGCTTTTACAGTTTCTCAAACGAGTACATCAAACAATGACTGGCTCAAGATTACTTCTAACGGCTCTAATGGCACTGTTTGTGTCGAGCAAGATGACGGTGGGACTGCTGTGGGCTGCTGATATTGGAGCAATATCCGAGTTACAGGGTAATGCACAAGTTGTCCGAGACAAGCCACTTAAAGCCGACTTAGATTTAGGCATACAATCTAACGACAACGTAGAAACCACCGCTGGTAGGTTAGCAATAACCTTTGAGGATGACAGCCGGGTCAAGTTAACCGAACACAGTAAGCTGGTCATTGACGAATACATCTACGATCCAAATCCCGATAGAACCAAGATGGCGTTAAACTTTGCCAGTGGCACAGCACGTTTTATTACAGGTGGCTTGGGCAAGATAAACAAACAGAATATTAAATTACGCACTCCAACCGCCAATATTGCTATCCGTGGTACGGATTTTACCGTGACGGTAGATGAACTGGGGCGTAGCTTGGTTATTTTACTGCCTGATGTAAACGGCATATCTTCTGGCGAAATCGTAGTATCGACAGGCTCTGGCAGCGTCACGCTGAACAAACCGTTCCAATCGACCACTGATTCGATGTACGAACGACCCCCTAGTAGCCCAGCCATTCTTGATTTGACCATCGATTTAATTGACAACATGCTGATTGTTACGCCACCAAAAGAAGTAGAAGTGGTAGATGAATCGTATAACGTGGTCGAAAGTAACCCCTACCTAGACTTTAGTGGCTTGGACGTAGACTTTTTAAACGAGGACTTGTTGGAAGAGGAAGCTGAGTTTACTGAGTTAGATATCAATTACTTAGACGTAAATTTTCTTGAAGACCTGCTTAATATTTTAGATGCGTTAGCCGTGGCTGAAGAAGAAGACAGATTGAAGCAAACAGCAGGAATTAACATTACAGGAACAGAGCTAGGTCAAGACAAGGACACCCAGATAACGACGTTAATTACAGGAAATGTAATTAGTTTTCGGCGTTTTGTCGAACACAAAGTACGTCTGGATATAGAAGGCGGTGGCTCATATACTATTATGTTGATACAAAACGGTGTAGTTAACCAGATTAAAGTCAACGGTGGAGGCGATTCTCAGATAATGATTACGCAAGGTTCGTGAAAAAGTTTTTAATAATACTTAGCTTATTAAGTATTCCGCTTGTATTTCAATGGGATATGTATCAAGTATTAAAACTTCGTACTTTTGATAACCTAGTATTACCAGGTACGTCCTCAGGTTACTTTTCTGTATTAAATATTACTGAAGAAGATATTGACCGAGAAGGTGGCTACCCGTTGCCACGCTACCGACTTGCAGAAATACAACATGATTTGTTAGAGCATGGAGCAATTGGCGTGGGCTGGGCTATTGGATTTCCACATCCAGACAGGTTAGGTGGCGATGAAGCGTTTGCATATTCTATGAGCTTCTCTAAAACTGTACTGCCTTTATTTGAATATAGTAACGGCGAGTACCCGGACACTGTTGGTACAGTAATACTAGGTGAGGAAGTCGGTGGTTTTAAAGCATCAGGAACTCTGCAAAACATACCGATACTGCGTGAATCTGCATGGACAGAACAAGGTATTGCTACTGCTCCAGTCGATATAGACAACTTGGTGCGGCGAATACCGCTACTGTACAAAACTCCAGATGGTTGGTTAGCTTCATTCGGTACACAAATATTAAAAACGCTGTTAGATGTTGATACTTACGTTATTAAAACAAATGAAAATGGTATTGAAGAAATACGGGTACGAGGATTACCTCCTGTAAAAACAGATTCGTTAGGTCGCAAATGGGTATCTTGGATTGTTCCACATGAAACATCTTTGCAAAATATGGATGTTGAGGGAAAGTTTGTTATTGTCGGCACAGATGCAGCAGGTATCATGCCACAACTTGCTACTCCAGTAGGTTTGCTTGAACCACATTATATACAAGCTGCATTAGCTGAAAGCATTCTGCAACCCGACAGCCCGTACATTCCTGACTATGCATTGGCTGTAGAATTAGCTATATTTATAACAACGGTTTCCCTGGTCTGGGCTGCTATCGTTAACTTTAATATACTGATTGGGGCAACTATTTTTGTAGTAACGATTCTAGGAGCCGCAGCCCTTGGCGTTACTTTAATTCAAAAAGGCATATTAATTGATGTAACTTGGGCAATAATCAGTCAAATACTGGCCTCTACGGTGGCCTACTTTATAAATTTCCGTACCCAGTATCGACTTAGGCAACAAATAAAGAAGCAATTTGAGCATTATTTAGACCCAAGACAAGTAAAACGGCTGCAAAAGAACCCTGATTTACTTAAACTTGGCGGCGAAACTCGATACTGTACGTTTTTGTTTACTGATGTTCGAGGATTTACAGCGCTATCAGAGTCATTACCGCCTGAAAAAGTTACTTATATAATGAATAAAGCGTTAACTGCCCAGCAAGCAGCTGTTCAACAATACAGTGGTACTGTGGATAAGTATATCGGAGACGCTATGATGGCATTTTGGAACGCACCATTTGATCAAGATGACCACGAAAAACTATGTGTTGACTGTGCTTTGCAGATTGTTGAGAACTTAAAAGAACTAAACGAAGAACTGCAAGCTGAAGGACTGGCACCGGTTGCTATTGGTATCGGAGTAAACTCTGGTGCTGCAGTAATAGGTAATATGGGTAGCAATACTCGATTTGACTATACTGCTATAGGAGATGCCGTCAACACCGCCGCCCGCCTAGAGTCTGCCACTAAAGATCAAAATGCAACTTTACTGATTGGAAAGTCTACAGCTAACAAATGCAAACGTTATTGCAGGTTTGTTAATGATATTAGTGTCAAAGGAAAATCTGATAAACTTCAAGTATTTACAGCGTCGCTGGATGTCCTGTAGTACATATAGACTCAATCCAACGTATAACTGCTTTTATTGGTAAAGCGTTATCATCAAAATATTCTTTTGTTATATCTCTATCCCACTCGCCCCTGGAAAGAATAACAACCTTATCTTCTGCACCAATTATTAAGAAAGCGTGTTGACCGTGCTCTGAAGCAGTATTTAACCATTTCTTTTGTAATTGAGTGACAGCTTGGCGTTTTACAACGCAAGTAGTAGGTTTTGCCGGGAGTTTAGGTACGTATTTGTACTCAACCCAACAGTGTCCTTTTGGCCCAGAATAATAAGCATCTGGTACACCCCCAGCATATACGTCATGTATCTTCCATTTGTATATATCAGAAGGTAATTTACTGTGTAAGTTTCTTATAAAAGCATGTTCATCCATGCCTTTAATAATAGCTCTGAGTGATAATAAATACCACCCAGAGCTACAACTTTTTTAGCTGGCAGGCAGCAACGTTTGATTGACAGGAGTATCTTTAACGTTTAGTAGAAGTGCTTCTTTCATAACACTTTGTTCAAACGTTTCTTTACATACATTGTAATCATCGTCAGTTACCCAGCCGACTTTTGCAATTTTAGTACCTTCTTTGTTATTACCTAAGTTCCAATATTTATTATTGTTGAACTCATCTCGTACGAGTTGTAATTTCCAAAGACTTGCAAAACGGTCACCACCATCAGCATCTATCATTCTGTTCCATGCTTTTGAGTGATAAAGTCGAGAACGACCTAAATCAAATATAGCAGGCGGATAAAGCTTTCCAGTTTCTGGGTCTTTAACCATAACTATATGGCGGTGGACTTCTTTATTTTCCCACTTTGATCCTTCAGGCAAAGCTTCTGCAGTAGCAATTGCAGCTTCAGCATCACCGTTACTTACAAAAAAACCTAAGGGATCAGCAGAACCATAAGGGAAAGCAGTTACACCCCATATAGACATGAAAGAAAGTGGTATGACATGCAGTTCTTTTGTAACAAAATTTTCTGTACTGCTTTTGTACCAGAACATACCTTCTTTAGCATGATCTAAATAGTCTTCATGCGTTTCATCTACTGGATTATTAGTAGAGTTACTAAGTAGTTTAACTCTAGGGATAAGATCAAGATCATCTTGACCTTCCGTCATTTCATTACCTAAACCACTGTGCACTTTAAGATGCGCAGGAGCGTCAGCAACTAATGTAGTTGTACTTGCTTTAGCATTCATATATTTTATATCCTTATTTTAGTTTTATAGTTACTTTTTTCATTGTAGATTCTTCAACACCTGGAGGGTTGCCATACATTGCATGGTATTCTCTCCAAGCTTTTAGACCTACACGTTTATATAAGAGAGAGTAATCACCACTTTCTCTTATATGATCGAAAAAAACCTCAGCATCTGAGAGACGCGGATAGCTTTCTTCAATTACGGTACAATTAGCGGTTGTAGTTCCGCTAGATGTTGTTCCTTCTTGTTCAAACTTTTTCATAAGTTCGACATCAATTTCTTGTTTCTTTTCTTCTAAAACTTTTATAGCGTTTTTATGTCGTTTTAACGCTTGTTCTATTTCAGCTCTATCATTAATAATGTCATCAATTTTTCTCATTAGCTTCTCTTAGCTCCTTTAGTATATTTAGTAGTTCTTCCATTCTGGCTAGTTTGGAAGTTAGTTTTTTGTAAACTGTTGGCTCCCAGGTATGTCTTGCAGCTATTAATATAATTTCTACTTTTTGTGTTTGTCCTGCACGATAGATACGACCATTGAATTGCTCAAAGTGCTCAGCGTTATAAGTAGGTGATGCCCAAATAATACTGTTAGCTTTAGTTAATGTTAGACCGTGACCTGCAGCTTGCGGATGACAAAACAATACTTGTAGTTGTCCTGCTTGAAACCTAGCAACAGCATCAGTACGCTTTTTACTAGGTACACTGCCATCGATAACTGCGTAACTAATCTTTTGTTTGACGGCTTCTTCTACTAGGTAATCTTTTTCGTGTCGCCAATTAAACGCTACTAAACTATGTTTTCTTGCAGCGACTAACGACATTACTAAATCATAACGCTGTTTGTGTATGCCAATACTTTTAGTAGTTCCTTCACCATCAGGCACGTATACAGCGCCAGTACAAAGTTGTAATAGCTTCTTTACCCGTGCACCCGCGTGTATTGCGTTAATAGTTTCTTCACCGGTATACAATACAGATGAATCTTCTAGTTCGTTATACTGTTGTTGTATGTCTGGTGGCAAATCTAAATACATAGTTCTTACATTTTTTTCAGGCATATCAATACAATCTTCTAGTTTGTATCGAATATTAATATCTTTAAGTGCAGCAGCTACCATAAGTTCTGCACCTTCTTTATCTTTCCATTCGTTGCCAAAGCCATTCCAATGACTTGTGCATACTTGTGACTGAAAGCTATGAAAGCGTTTACCTAATCTAATGCCTCCATCAACTACTAAAGCAGGAGCCCAAATGTCACAAATAGTATTACTATTAGGTGTTCCGGACATAGCTACGATGCTTTTCCAAGATGTATCTTCGTTTTGATTAGGGGGTCTACGTTTTATATTAGGTCTTGTTATTCGTAGTAACGCTTTGGTGCGGGCACTATTGGCGTTTTTAAATGCAGTAAACTCATCAATACAAAGCATTGAATAGTTTTTTATAAATTCTGGATTGTCTAATAGCCACTTAATTGCATCATGGTTAGTAATAGTTATATCAGTATTCTGTTGAAACGCTTTTTTCCTATTAGCTGCAAGAGCAATTGTGTAAGTTAAGTTAGGCGTAAATTTTTCTATATCATCTCCCCACGATGCTTGCAAGATAGACAACGGTGCTAGCACCAGGAGCCTGTCGTTTTCTTTTTTTGTATTTAAAAAAGCATCTAGCACACTGCGTGTTTTACCGGTGCCAGGGTCAGACGTTACTAAACAATAAGGTTGTTTAGCTATAAAATTAGTTGTTGTTTTTTGATGTTCAAAAGCTTGTAACATAATAGTTCCTTTAGTTTTTTAGTTTATAAGATAAGATGTAGGCCACACTCCGACCACAACAGCGAAGTGTGACCTACAAACTTATTGCGGCCGTACAGTCTGCCACCGAAAGTAAGGGACTGGAATAGTGAAACGATTCTGAAGAATAGGATAGTCTTTGCATCGCACTACCAATTCTTCACGAACCATGAATCGCTTCATTAGGAAAAGGGTGACGGAAACGAACAACCCTCCTACTAATGCAGCCATCATTCCTGAGTAAGTCCCAGCAAGTGAAAACATTAGAATGCCAGTAACGATAACGTCAATTGCTACGTCGTAGCTTATGACTTTTCTCATTCCTAGCTTTAGTATCAGAATCAGAATTCCGATTGCTGATATCAGACCTGCGAGTATCATTGTATTTCCTCCATAGTAGTTTCATTAAGGCATATAGTTTTATTAGTTGCATTGCAGTAAATAGTGTTTTATTTAGTCTTAGTAATGCGCTTTTCACTAGAGCTACTCCATAATAAATAGCCAACAGTAATTAACGCAGTGGCTGTAATAATTGCTTGAATACCAAGATTAATGGCACTTAAGCAAAGACTACCACTTACGGCAATACCCATTGCAATTAAAGCTTTTCTGTATATATTTTTCATAATATTCCCCACTCACATGCAGGGGTATCTCCTTTTTTGTAGTTGCACCATTTGCAATTGTATTTGCTTGGGCGCGGTTGAAAGTTAGTGCTAGTAGTCATCTTGACTGCACGCTTGTGTATACTAGGCAAAAACAATAACGCTTCTTCCCTGGTATAAGAGTGAGTTGTGGTTTCGCCATGATCTAAGTACCACAACTCTGTATTTAAAAATTGTAAGTTTGGATATCTCATAAAAGTTGCTATTGCATACAGCAAACATTGTTGTGAATGAGCCATTTCATTACCAAATTTTCTACCTGTTTTATAGTCAATAACACGAGCAGATGTTTCGTTTTCATTGACTAATGCATCAAGTTTAATACGTGCCCAACAATCGTTGGACTTCCAACCGGTAGTTTGCCAGTCAGTTGTAAATGCCCATTCACCTTCAAGTTCTACACTGCCTTCGTTATATAACGTACGAAGTTGATCGAACTCATCGTTAAATTTACTAAGTGAAGTTGGAAATTTAGTTAATGCACCTGATACAAAATCTTCTGCTTGTTCGTGTATTAACGTACCACGTTCTGCAGCAGGCCCCGATGGGTCTGGTATTTTTTGTACTCTTGCAAGATAGGTTCGATACGGACATTCTTCAAACACTTTAAGTGCTGAGTATGACCATGAAGCTACTTCACCTAATGTGACAGGTGGAGCAAGCATAGACTCTTGATCAGGTCTACTATCTTGAGTTAATTTGTTCATTATTTTTTATTTACTGTACGTAGTAATTTTTGATCATTAGCATCAAAATGTAGACCAACTAATTCTTTTAGTTGTTTTGCGTTGGTTTTCCAAGTGACAACAATTCCTCGAATCGGAGTTGCGTCTCTATTAGAGTTGTTCTCGCGTTTACGTACTTGAGTCAATCCATTCCTTTCAAGTTGTTTGTTAAATTGACGAATGGAAAGCGGAGGATTCTGTTCAGTCTGGACATGGAATACATTCCTTAAAAATTCTACTTTGACTATAGAATACCCAGTGTGGGCATCTGCAATCCAAGCTTTCACAAATCGTTGTGCATTCATTATATTACCTGCTTGAAGCACATTATTCAAACTAATATCTAATACATCTGTAAAAAATTCTAGCTTGCCTTGTTTCAATGCATCACAAAATTCTTCGAAGATAGACATTGTTGTATTGCGCATATGAGCTTTAGCTTCATTGTTCATACAAGTTCTAGCCATGCGTGTATCTACTTTAAAAGTTTGTAGCACACCGGCTAAATTGTTGAGCTCAAGATGTAAGTTGTCTATATTTTCTATAACTTCTGGATAGACTTCGTCTAACTTTAGTTCTTGTCTTGGACTTACATTGTAACGTCTATCGCCTGGTTCGATCTTAACGGCATCAGGTCTATTAGTTAAGAATATAAAATTTGTAAAACTTGGCAGTTCTGTTTGATTGCTACGCATAGCTCTAATAGTTAATGTAGGTTCTGTTATTTGATTTTTTAATTTATCAGCCATACGTAAGCTGCCGCCATTAGCGTCAGTCATACGAAACTCATCAATGATTAAAAATAATGCAGAGCGCATGTATAGATTAAACTGCTCTTCTATATTTTCTAAGTTTTTCATTGGCACTTGTTCTTGACCAAACAAAGGCTTAAGTACTTTATTAACAAATAACCCTTTACCGGTACCCGGCACACCCGTTAGTATCCATGCAGTCATGGACTTACGTTTCTTTTGGTAAATATAGGCTAACCAATTTACAAAGTGTTCTGTTTCAGGAACTCCGTTACCTAACATATGATGCATTAGCTTATAGGTTAATGGGCATATATCAGCTAAAGTAACGGCAGTCCCGTATTCCAGGGGAGTTGTAGGTTCTTCAGCATTTAATACGTACTCAGATTTCTTATAAGTATTTACGTAATAAGGAACTTCTTTTAAATTAATACCTTTATCTGAGCTACTTGGGTCAAAGACTACTTGAGCATCAGGCACAAAGTCTGGTTCTGCACGACCATGACTGCGTATAAAACTTACAATACTTGTTTTGTTTGTAGGAGTTAATGGAAAATCTTCAGTAAACTGATTTAGATTAGGATCAAAAACTCCGTTGTAATAAGTATCTGTATAAAAGTCTCGCAAGATTACCGGCAGTAATGCTTTAGTGTTTGTTTCATCATCTGACTCGTACGTGTCAAATATAGATATATAGAATTCTCTATCTGCTTTTTCTATTTCGAATATAGGTTCGTCTTTAAAGTTGAACATATACGTTGGATCTTCGAGATTAAAGTAATAAGCATTGCTGTCGCCGCCATTTATATTACATCTTATAAATGGTTTGCTTGAGTCGTCTACAATTGTTATAGACATCTTATCGGGGTTAGTTAATATTTCGTGAGTTTGGTTATTCACTAATGTAGTATTAATTTTGCCGGTTCTTTTAGATAACCCAGCTTTGCTGCGCAACGCATCTTTTATTTTTACTTCAACAGTATAGTTTTTTTCAGGACTTACCTCACTCATAAGTGGAGCAATATCTACTGTTGGAGAACCACGTTCTACCAGAACAATACGTTCCTCAGGAGATTTAAACGGGTCTAATGTTTTGTCAGTAAAATCTGGAGGAGCTATAAATATAACTTTAGTATTGTCAGCAACACTTGGGTCTAATGTGTATTTTAAACTTTGTCCATTGTTGCTTAGTTCTATCTGTTGGTTGAATAAATCTACGTTGTAATTAATATGCCGTAGCCAAAGCTTTAATGTTTTAGGTGGCAGTGGAGTTTCTAAGAACATAAATATATGTATAGACACTCGTTCTTTATTCATACCTAAACTTGAAGATGCTTGTGCAACATAAGTAACGTCGTGGAAGATACCCGGTAGGTTCGTTACTACTATTTCTGCAATACGAACTACATCGTTAGCAGTTAATAACGATTTACTCATTACTTGTGGCAGCAATACGTTATCTAAATCAAATACTACATAGTCTGCATAAGCATTTTTATCGCTTTGGCCAGCACGGCTTTGATTGATTAGTTTTTTGCGCAAGCCACCTTTTAATAAACAGTCACCTTTGCGAGCATGTTCTCTAAGCAAGATCTCAAAGTCTTTTACGCCTTGAGTTGTTTTAGGTACGTTGTACTTTATTGAGTTTATTAATCGAACATTTGGATATGATTTAGTTTCTTTAGGCGATATAGTTTTTGATAGTTTTAATCCGTTAGAGGATTCTAAAAAAGTTATTTCCATATGTTACTCCGATAAATACTTTTTATCGTATAGTTCTTCCCGGTCTATAGACACTATGTTGTCAAAAGACTCGAAAGCTAACTTTACTGATTTGCCAGATACTTTGGCTACATTAATTTTTACTAATACATTGCCGTCTTGATGGATCAAAACAGAGTCTTTGTTACTACTAGATTCTTTACGAGTTAAAATGAGCTTACTCACTATTTACTATATCCTTTGTCGTATCCGCCTTCGGCGGCAAGTGGTAAGTCAGGAGCCCAAGTCGGGGGCACAGTCATGTAGTCAATAAGTTTATCTAATATAGCATCAGCATTTTTTTCTGGAGCTATGACTACTATCTCGTCGTGAACTGTCAGTACTACCTTACCACCTATAGTTTTCAAATAATTTGAAATGTTTAATATTGAATCTGTAATTACGATTCTAGCCAAAGCTTGAACAATATTTTCTGTAAGTCTCCCCCCGTAAATATGTTCTCTTTTGTTTCGACCTAAGTAACTATAGCTCTTTTGAATGTAGTCGTCTATCTGTTCTGTTTTTAGTTGTAAGTCATTGTATTTTAACGATAAACCGTTAGGCATAAGGATTGCACGTTGTTGAATAGTAAGTGGTTTAAAAGTGTTACCCCAAGAGTTTTTGTTTAACATTGCAAGCAGAAATGAATCTGCAATTTTCCAAAACTTTGTAATGCCGGTGTAAGTGCTGCGGTAAGTATTTACAATCTTTAGCGCTTCTTCGTCAGTGATTGGCATAGGGGGTCCAGAAAAACCTGTGCGTAAAGTTGCAGCAAACTTTTTGTAACCCATGCCATAACCTAGACCTAAGATAGCAGTCTTACCAACAAAACGTTCTTGCGGATTGTCGTGTTTGTTTACCGGTTTGTCATAGATAACAGATGCAAAGTTACTGTAGATATCATCACCTGCAGCAAACTGTGCAAGTAAATCATCTTGGTCTGCAATCCATGCAAGCATTCTTGCTTCGATGTTACTTAAGTCAGCAACGTAAACATGCATACCATCGGGCGCTTCTAATGCTTTTCGTATTTCGCTACCGCGCGGCATGTTTTGCATGTTAAGTTTATCGGTACCACCAAAGCGACCAGTATGTGCAGCATAATACCGCAGCGGTACGCTGATGGTTCCTTCAGGATTTATTGCATCTAAGAATCTTTGAGCTCGCGTCTCTGCAATTCTAGATTTAACAGCAAGCCGTGCGTCCCATAACGACTGATGTATTGGATACATTTGCACTAATTGTTTATAGCCTGCATCGTTTTTACCAAACGCTGGTATTTCTTTGCCAGTAGTCGGACTGATTTTAGTAGGCGGTGTAATGTCTATAGACTTTAAGTACGCAGCAAACTGTTGGTTACTGGATAATATTTTTTTATCAACACCGCAAGCTGCAATTGTTTTATCTGCTTCAGCTTTAATTCTTTCTAAGTACTGTGTTAGGTTTTGTTTGTTTACTACAAACGTAGGCTCTACAAACATACGTGTTGTAAGATCAATAATGTCCAGTTCGTCCCGGGGATAGTCCGTTACTAATTTATTAAAAATAGCATAAGTTAAATCAACATCTTGTATGCAATAGTTGCCAATAGTTTCATCGAGCTCAGGGTCTAGAGTTTCTATACCTTTTGCGCTGGCAAGTTCTTCGCCTTTGCGCATAGACTTGTCGTTAGGAAACAAACGCTCTGATACATTAGCAAGCGAAGCAGACATAGTTGGTTGATTGGCACGAGCCATAGCAGCAGTATCGTAATAATATGCTGGGTATACTTTGTAATATTGAGTCAATATGTAAGCGTCAAACAGTGTGTTATGACATATGACTGCAGTGTTTTCCCAGTCTACATCGTTAATAAAGTCTACAACTTCTAACTCTGATAACCAGGTAGTAGAGTCTTCGTCTTCGAAACGCACACCTAGTCCCCATACTTTAAACAGTGGATGGTGCACGTATTCTGTTGTTGTTAGTTTGCGCAATGAACATTGCACATCGTAATAAGTTTCGAAATCTAAATAAAGTTTGTCATACATGACGCGCCTCTTAATTAATGGTGACCATTCTTTTCCATGTTTATATCTATAGAACGTTGGATGTGGTCTTCTTTTTCTACTTCAGCAAGATAGTCTTCTTCTGTTCTGTTTGTATGTGCTTGATCAAGTAGTTCTTGTAACTGTTCATCTAGGGCCTGAGTAACGTTGTTTACAATTATTCTACCTAGTTGTTTTAGCCAGTTGTTAAATGGAGTATCTGATATTTCAGTGTTGTTGTCCAGATAAGAAGTGGCTATTGCATTTTTAATAACCTGCAAGCCTTGTGTAGCAAACTTTGAGTCTTCTAGAAAATCTTCAAAGTTTATATACTCACCGAGCTCATTGTCAGGTATAGATTCAAAGAAAGCAGTGCGTAAGTTCGCTAAATCTTTTTTCTTTAGTCTTGATAAACTGTAAGTATAACTGCATTCGTCTAGTCTGGTTTGTAAATCTGTCATAATTTATCTCTTTAGTTCTGGATTCATGTAAACAGTAGTACCCCACGGAGCCTGGTTTTTGTTGGTAGATACCCACAATACAGGGTAATGAGGTTCCTCAGGAAAGTCACCTTCTAAGTCTGTTAGATAAACAGCTGCTACAATATCTTGTGAATACTTTTCATTGATAAGTTCAAACGGCGGTACAAATGATGTACCACCATAGCCTTTCATTTCTATATTAATTTTAGACATTACGTCATCCCTAGTATACTCAATGGGCTCTCCTTGGATAGAGTAGTCACATTGAATAAGAACGACTTTTTCTGGTTTGGTATCTTGATGCAGTGCACAAATTTCTCCCCAAAACTGAGGAAATGCATCAACACAAGAGCCTGAGGTGTCAACGATAACAGCAAGTGAACCGGTAGCTTCGTCTCGTAATGACGGGAAGTATTCGTCTTCGGAGATGTAAGCACGGTTGGGCTTAGACCAAGAGTAGTCGTTGTCATTTATATTCATAACAAACGGATACAACACAGTGCGCCAGTCAACTAAAGGCTTTTTAATTTCTTTAATTAGACCGGTCATCTCACCTGGTACGTTACCTTTTTGGTAAGCAATTTCTGCTGCTTGATTGACTGCAACAGTTATTTTGTTTTCGGTAGCGGCATAGTCTTGATCTGGTGAATCATCAACTATGCCCCACTTAGGCATTTTAATATCAGACAAATCTTCAGGCAGTAGGTTGTATATAGCATCTGCAGATAAATCGTAATACTTAGCATCTATTAGAGCATCACGTGGTAACGCATAGCCTGCTTTGACAACAATAGGATTTATTGCATAGTCGCAAGCTATGTTCCAACGTTTGGGTTCACGATGATTTCTGCGAGTAGTGTGGCAAAATATTACATGAAGTAACTCATGCAACGTTACACCCCGAGTCGTTTGTGTATTTAATTTTTTAACAACAAACGATGGGCTGTAAAATATTTTTTTACCATCAGTTGACATAGTTTTTGTTTCTATATCAGGAACTGCAGGCAGTTGACATAACAAAGTACCGTAGAATGGTTGCTTTAGCATAAAATGCGATTTGCTATTAGACATAGCCTGTTTAGATTCTGCTAGATGTTGTTCATATTCTAATAGTTTTTTATGTTCTCTAGCTTCTTTAGTTTTATTAGTCACAGTTAATTCTCCAATTGACTATTGAATGCAATTTGAGCTAATCCACTACTATCAATTCCTTTATCTTGCAGCTCTTGCTGTAGTTGTTCAGTAGTTTTAACTACTTTAGTTTGTTTAGCATTAGATTTAGCTAAGTCTTCTGGGTCAATAAAAGGCTCAAACGCAGGCTGAATTTTTAGAAGTTGTCTAAGAGTAGAACAAGCATCTAAAGTAGCAGATACAGCGCTAGAATGAACTTTAAACTCGTGGTTCATTTTAAGTCGACCAATTATAAAATTGTGAAATATAGTAAAAACAAGCGGATCATCAATAAACAATGGTAAATGTGACCAGGTATTGAGGTGCGCTGTACATTTTGGCATTGCTCTTGGACGATTTAATACTATGTCTGTAGTTATAGCACTTTCAAAAGACAATTTTTCTTTTTGTAAATGTACAAGTTCAATATTAGGAATATTTTGTAAATATTTTGTAATAATCTCTTGTTGATACTCTGGATTAGTAAAATTGTTGTGATTGAACAAATCATCTAAAGTATTATCTGAATAAGCATCAAGAAAAGTTTCTTCTTCCATAGATAAACCATTAAAAGAATGGTCATTACTTAATGTACCACCGAAAAAATGAGATTTTGGTGTAAATATTTTTAAGTTTTTTACTTTGTAATAATCATCTGTTTCGTTTTGTAAAGGCCACATCTCCATAAAGTGACCATAGGGTGAGTTTTTTAGTTTTCTGCAATTGAGATCACGTGATTTCTTGAAAAGAGTACGTGTTGGTGACTCAGGATTGTAATAACTAAAATCAACATTATCTTTTAGCTCATCTCTTAAAGAGTATGTAATCTTTGCTAGATTAACAAGCCTAGGGTCATCATACACATGATTTATTAAGAGATTTTCGCAATCTTGAGGAAGCTTGTTATCTAACAAACCACTGTATTTGCTATTAGACGCATAAAAACCTTTTTTGGCATTATCTCGTATATTATTTTTTCTAGTATCAGTTAAACGTACGTGTCCCATGATTATCTCCTGGTATTGTTGGTGTTAATGTTGGTGCTGAATACATATCAGCTGACAATTCAACTGCCCATTCTTTAAACAGCTGTAGTTCTTTGATTTCTGGTTTAGCATTGACTACATCTTTCATATAAGTTATTTGAAACTCTTGATCAAATTGTTTTATGTAAGTCGATATAGCATCAAAGGTAGTTTCGTCAGTTTTAGATGGAAGCATTGCAGCAACAGCATATCGTATATGACCTTCTGCTGGTACTTTTGTAGCCCGAGGTGCAGCAAGTATGTCAGCTAGTTTAGGTAGTTTGTCTTCTATTTCAATATAAGTAACGAACTCACCAGCTGGACCTTCGCCGATTACAGATGCCAAACTTGATATCATTGTGTCATTTGTAAGATAAGGAAGCTTTTTGTTAGCAAATTCCCAACTTCTTGGTGACAGTATGACCTGTTGAGTCATGTCGTCATGTTGAATCAGATTAGGACGATACCGTAAGAACGCAATGATTCTAGGATCGTAATTGTTTCTGAACATATGATCGACAACGTCTTCTGCATTAGCTACTAACTCATACTGAGCTAAGCGATTACGTACAGGTGTTGGTATTTCATTAGAACCTGCACGGTCGATGATGCGATTGCCAGTTGCAATAATAATAGTATTGACTGGCAGCTTGTATGCACCGACAGATCTATCGAGTAATAACTGCAACAAAGCATTCATAGTAGCTTTAGACGCCTGAGCTAATTCTTCGATTAGCAACACACAGGGCTCAACCATGTTGGTCGGTGGAAAATCTTCTGGCACACCATAACGAGTACGATATGTACCATCATCTTGCTCCACAACTTTTAAACCACCACGGACATCTACCGGGTCGTAAAGGTTTGCGCGTAACTCAAATACTTTCATATCGTTGTTAGCTTTAGCAAACTGATGAGCTAGCTGAGATTTACCAACACCTGCAGGGCCTGAGATATACGTAGGTATACCAGCTCTGGCATTGATGGATAATTCTTGCACTAATGCAGGAATGCGTAGTTTAGGAATTGACATTGAGTTCTCCTTACTTGGAAAATGGGTTTAGTTTCTTAATGATACTTGGCTTGAATTGCTTTTCAGGCACACTGTATTCTGTATTTTCTGAGTTTATATAATCACAGATGTCTTTAGCTGCTGCAGCTTTAACATGTCTACTTCTGATATTTACAATAGATGTAGGATCTATTTTGAATATAATATCTTTAATCATGTTAGCTTCTTGTTCGCTAGTAAACGCTGTATTGGATATTAGCTCACCATGTCGGCTTATGATTTCTGTAGTGAATATAGGTTCTGTAGTTTCTATAGTTTCCATTGTTGACCTCACAAAGTTTAAGTAGTTTTCTTCATCTTCTTTTAGTAATTCGTTGTCACTTTTGTCTATGTCATCTGCCATAGCACATATTTCATCCCAATAGTAATTTTTAATCTTACCCATATAGTTCTCCTAGGATATGTGGTTTTTTACCCAGTTATTAAGATACTTTTCTCGTTTTTTTGATATTTTTTTATCTTTAACAACGTGCAAATGTTTTGATTTTTGTTGCACACTTGGCTTAACTTTAGTCAATATTTTGCTATCAAACTCTGGATTATCTTGCTCAAAAGCTCTAACAAGCTGACCAATTTGATCTACGTCGAGTTGTAGTTCTTGGTTATCTATAAGATTTTTAAAGAATTCATAGTGTTTTTGATTAAATAGACTCATGTATTTTTGTTCCCCTAATTCTTTTATTAATTGTTCTCTAGTTATTTCTTTATCCTTCATGTTTTTTACCTATACGTTTAACAACTTGTACAACATAGAAATTAGCATCGGGTATTTTATCTTGGTATTCACCGTCATAGAAATCAGTGTTACCTGATACAGCTTGTACTTCTTCAGTATCTCTGTTCACTAGTAAATAGTCATTAACTTCATAGTTCCAATTCATTGCATCACCTCGATTTTATAGTCTGTAACGTCATTCATCTCTGATGGCTGTAGCAAGCCTTTTCTATAATGATCGTCTTGTTCAGTGAGTTCATCAGCAACTACTTGAGCTGCTTCTTCTACAGAAGCAAACACAGCTGTCTGTAATTTATTAGAATCTTTATCAAATACAGTTAATGGTATTCGATCTTGGCCGTCTAACGGCAACGTTACTATGTATTGAGTCATTACATTTCTCCTAGATTGTTAAAGCAAGCAAGGGAACCTAATAGGTTTTTTTAATATAAAATTAAAAATCAGGCAAGCAAGTTACCTGACCAGTTCTCTAGTATCTGTGCAGGCAAGCAGGCAAGTTACTAAAGGTTGCTGACAGATGGGTGTCTGACCAGTTTTTTGCTGAACATAAAAAAACCCCTATACCAGTACGTCTACTGATATAGAGGTTTATAACTTGAGGCTCGTAACCCAAAGTTGCACTCACGAAGTTGCTACGTCTTTGGAATATGTTACAACGGCCTTAGTTTAACATGCTATGTCCCAACCGGTTAAGGCGTCAAGACTAACGGTCTTTTTGTTAGCTTGATCTTGGCTATAGCTTGATGCTATGTACTCAGCGGTTGATTGAGTCTCAGATTTTATTTGATACTCAATAGCTTTAACTGAGGGTTTGAATTCTTTGTTACCGTTTAGGTAACGGAATTTCTCAGTTAGTTTGTGATAGAAACCACAGAGAGCTGAAATGTCTAACATCTTTTCTTGCTGTTTAGCCAAGAATTCAGGTAACACGCCGTCTGGAAAACTCTCTTGTTTATCAAGACTACGTTCGTACGTATATTTCCTGATAACTCTTTGGGCGTGTAACTTATGAGCCATGTCAGAGTAAGGTTGGATTAGTATATTCCATTTGAACTCTTTAGACAGCTCGTCGTCTATTAGTAACTCTTCTATTGAAGTTATGACTGTATGTAACTGTGACTCATAAGTTGCATCAGTTAGTTTGATCATACCCTCCAAGTTATCTTGGCTAAGAGCTGGTTCTATTCTACTGACCAGTTCCTCAATATATGAGTCTCTAGGTCGTAAGCTCTCTGCATTATCTTTGAACTTTTTGCCAAAGATGTTAGTACCAGAAGCTTGATAGATCTCAAGAGCCCAGAATGGGTAACGTGATACTTCAGCTGAAGTCTCTCGTATTGAAGCTCCATCGGGATCTGCGATGGTATCACCTCTGTAATCATCAGGTGATGTTACGGGGTCTGTGACCATCTCAGGTCGTGTTAGCATTTCTGAAACGTCCATTATTTCTCTCCTTCATTAGATGAATAAGTAGCCATAGGCTTTTTGTTTAAAGACTTACGTGTAATATTTACATCGTGTCTAAGGTTATTAAGGCTGTGGTTAAGCCATGATGTAGCTGATACCGCTCCCTCAAGAACGACAGCTGTTGTGGTAATTAATCCTTTACGGACATTAGTTGGTATTGAAATTTCAATAGCCATAGGTCATATCTCCTAGTAAAAAGCGTATAATTGATATAATAGTTGTAAAAAGAATATGGTAGATACAGCTCCACCAATGAAAAAAGTAGATGCAATTAACATCTTCATTGCTTAGTCTCCTCTAAGTTAAGATCACCAAAAGATTTTTTTATGATGTAGTAGACAAAGACAAAACCAATTAGATACATAGGCCAAAAGGTTATGGCTGTAATATGTTCTAGTGGGTGTTTACCTATTACATCAAACAAGGTAGCTCTGACTCTACCTGTTGATAAGTTGTATTTATGCACTGAATTAATCAGTACAGTAAGTACAAGACCAATTAATAAATATATAAGTATGAACATCACCAGTTCTCCCTATCTTCTGGTAGCCACATGTACTGATTAGTAATGCTAGAGAAGTGCCATTTGTACTTTAGTGGCGGGTTGTAATTGAATGAACTTTGTTCCCAGAAATTAGTATATTGACCAAAGTCCAACTCTTTTGGTTCACCTTTGGAATTTAATAATGTGTGGTAATCAGTTCGCATTGTTTTCTCCTAAGTTAAAATACATAAAACAAAAGTAACAATAGCTACCGGGGGTAGCTATTGAATAACTCTTTGATAACATCTCCATGACAAGCTTTTGGGCTACAGAAACAAACTAAATTTTTATTTTTAAGGCTTTTAATATCTTCCATAAGCTCTGGCTTATTTAGGATATATTCCTTATATTTAGCTATGACCAGTTCTCTACTTCCATTTCGTCCTATAACGAAGGGATTTCCCCATTTGCTACCTCTACCTATATAGATATCATTAGCTTCTTTGGGCTCTTTAATAAACTTAATTTTATTAACCATAACGAAATCCTTATTTAATTAAAAAACACAAAACAAAAGTAACAATAACTACTGGAAGTAGTTATTGCCTATTTAGAAGCGATAGTTAAAGTAAAGTGTAATAATGTGTACCATTAACTCTAAATGTGTACCAAATGTGTACCATTAAATGTACCATGATTTTTAGGTATAAAAGGTAATGAAATCAATATGTTAGCTATTTGTGTACCATGTGTACCATATTGTTAAGTTAAATATTGGTTTTTTAAAAAAGTATAAAATAGTATATATAGTAATAAACATAACTTTGTTGGTACACGTGGTACACATGGTACACATTGGTCAAAACGTCACAAATATCAAAGAGTTAAGTGTGTACCACAATTTCTTAGAACATGGTACACATTGTGTATTGTTGGTACACAAGTGGTTATTCGGGTCTTGGAGAGACACGTGCTCATGTTTACCGAAGGGTATATAGCATCAAGGCAGGCATAATACCTACCAGTTCCCTCCGATCCTGCATATTCGCTATAGCGAGTCCGCGAAGCTGTAGTGAATATGATTCCTGGCGAGTCCTCGAGCCCTGAAGCGAGTCCTCGAGCGAAGGCGAGCGAGTCCTCGAGCGAGCATAGTTTCTTGCGAGCGAAGCGAGCGAATTTGTATGACCAGTTCCCGACATGCAGGCAGGGAACGCAAGCAAGGAACGCAAGCCCCTTATGTTTGCTGACAGATGGGTGGCTAACATGAGCCACTAATGTATTTCTCCCACGCTGCGTCGTCCCAGTTTTCGTGCATCCACCACTGTTCTTCCATCTCCTCAGTAGGAACAAAGCCACTGTATTGTAGGTAGTTGTTAGCCATCCAACAAAACAAGTGTTCGTTGTGTTTGCTTGATGCCGTCTTGTAACATATCGCGTGTTGGTATGCGTCTTCTTCTAGGTCTGTCATATGGTAGTCGCTCATTTCTTGTACTCCTTCAAGGGTTTAAATGTAGTAGACATCGGGTCATTCCGATGTCTCTTACGTGCGCGAATTGCTCTCTTATCGCTCTGTATTACTAACCACTCCCCAAATATGGGTGCAGTGGCTAGTACTACAAAGAATCCAATTACTATAAACAGTAGTTCAAATATTAGTTGCATTACGCTACCTCCTTACCTTCACAACTCCATCCACAGGCTTCACAAGTATATGTTTTACCGTCAACAACTACATAATCATCCATAGATGTTGAACGATGACCCCATTTGGAACCATCCTTATCAACTCTAAGAGGCTCTACAACCTCAACGTTTTCAAAATAGTCTCCGTTGTCGGTTGGAGCTTGCCTTTGTGGGGACGACGGTCCCGGTAGCAGTAGATCCATATATTTCTGATAAAACTGCATAGAGTTCGTGACATCTTCTACAGGAAGAGTAGGCCCCCATGACCACGAACCCTCAACGTTATTAGTTTTACGATACACTTCTTCAAGAGCTTCAAGTATTGGTACATCCTCATTAATCCAAACGTTTGCTACATGAACAGCCGTTCGTTCAAACGCTTTGTGGTAAACCTCATACTTTAATATATCCATTATGCTTATTCCTTTTTGTAAATTAAAAAACATAAAACAAAAGTAACAATAGCTACCAGGGGTAGCTATTGTCTTCTCTTTATCAGAACTAAAACGAACCCCATGGGCATCTTGAATTATGTATCATGTAC
>Ga0181408_1000168_pt1 | contig 20751 bp, 11 predicted proteins | sample 31SPOviralmetaG_FD_130137 | JGI IMG/M metagenome (GOLD analysis project Ga0181408, IMG submission 130137) | Marine viral communities from the oligotrophic San Pedro Time Series (SPOT) site, San Pedro Channel, CA, USA - 31 SPOT_SRF_2012-02-16 | ecosystem: Environmental > Aquatic > Marine > Strait...
ACGTCAGAAGGTGATATGAATCCAGGTAAAATACCTATCCAAGAAATAAATACAAATAGTGGTAGTGGTAAAATGCAGAGTTTAATACAAACTTATAACTACTATCTACAAATGATAAGAGATGTGACTGGGTTAAACGAAGCATCAGATGGATCTAAACCTGACAAATACTCTTTGGTTGGTGTTCAAAAGTTAGCAGCGGCAAATTCAAACACAGCAACTAGACACATATTACAATCAGGATTATTTTTAACAGCAGAGACTTGTGAGAAGTTATCGTTAAGAATATCTGATATTATAGAGTACTCACCAACAAAAGATGCTTTTATACAGGCTATTGGTGCTCATAATGTAGCTACATTAGATGAAATGAAAGAATTGCATTTATATGATTTTGGTATATTTATTGAGCTAGCCCCTGATGAAGAACAGAAAATGCTTTTAGAAAATAACATCCAAGCAGCTATAGCGCAACAGGGTATAGATTTAGAAGATGCTATTGATTTAAGGGAAATTAAAAGTGTTAAACTAGCCAATCAGCTTCTTAAGATACGTAGAAAGAAAAAGATAGAGAGAGATCAAAGAATGCAGCAGGAAAACATTAGAGCTCAATCACAAGCTAATCAAGAAGCACAAGAAGCCGCAGCACAAGCTGAGGTTCAAAAAAGACAAGCTTTAGTTCAAACAGAAATACAGCTAGAGCAAGCAAAAGCTCAGATGGAATCTCAAAGACTTAGAGAAGAAACTGAACTTAAAAAACAACTAATTGAAACTGAGTTTGGTTTTAAAATGCAACTAGCTAAAATGCAACTTGGCCAAACTGATGGTAAAGAAAAACAAAAAGAAGATCGTAAAGACGAAAGAACTAGAATACAAGCTACGCAGCAATCAGAACTTATAGATCAAAGAAATAATGGTAAACCACCTAAAAACTTTGAGAAAGCAGGTAATGATACAATGGGTGGGTTTGGTCTAGGACTATAGAATTATTAACTATTATTATATTATATTATGGCAGAAAAAGAAGAGCCAATCGCAAGTGACGAAACTGGCAAAATTAAAGTAAAAGCGAAAGCTAACAAAGAAAAACAACCAGACGGTAACCAAACAGAAGGTAACGTTACTAAGGTTAAGGCAAAAATGAAAAAGCCTGCTGAAGTTATTGAGCAAACAATGACTAAAGTAGATTTAAGCAAACCGGTAGAAGAAACTAAGGTTGAAGAAGTTGTTGAAGAAACTCAACCAGAAGAAGTTTCAGAAACACCAGTGTTACAAGAGATTACTGAAGAACAAGCGGCTGTTGAGGAAATAGCTGAGCAAGCAGAAGAAGCTATTGTTAAAGCCGAGGTTACTGGGGAACCACTACCAGAAAACATTCAAAAGCTAGTAAGCTTTATGGATGAAACAGGTGGTGATTTAAATGACTACGTTAAGCTTAATCAAGATTATAGCGAAATGGACAATCAAGATTTGTTACAAGAGTATTATAAGCAAACAAAACCTCATTTAAACAACGAAGAAATTAACTTCCTTATGGAAGACAACTTCTCTTACGACGAAGATGTAGATGACGATAGAGAAATACGTAGAAAGAAATTAGCGCTTAAAGAGCAAGTTGCCAGCGCTAAAAGCCACTTAGACGGGCAAAAGTCTAAATACTATGAAGACATTAAAATGGGTTCTAAGCTCACGAGTGAGCAACAAGAAGCAATTAATTTCTTTAATAGATACAACGAGGAAGAAGCAGAACGTCAAGAAACACTTGAAAGAAACACCTCTACTTTTTTAAATAAAACTAATAATGTTTTTAACGACAAATTCGAAGGTTTCGAATATACTGTTGGTGATAAAAAGTTTAGGTATAACGTAAAAGATGCTAACAAAGTAAAAGAAACACAAAGCGACATAAATAATTTTGTCAAAAAGTTTTTGAACAAAAATAACGCTATGGAAGACGCTGGTGGTTATCATAAATCTTTGTTTACAGCTATGAACGCGGATGCTATTATTAATCATTTTTACGAGCAAGGTAAAGCAGATGCTATGAAAGATAGTGTTGCTAACGCTAAAAACGTAAATATGTCTCCAAGACAATCTCATGGTGAGGTTGATGCTGGTGGAGTAAAAGTAAGAGTGTTAGGTGATAGTTCTTCTGATTTTAAGTTTAAAATTAAAAACAACAAATTTAAAAAATAATTAAAAATTTACAATTATGGCAATTACACCTGGAGGTAGTTTAAATAGTGTTCCAGCTTCACAGCAACAAACACTATCAACAAACTACCTAGATTTCAACACAGACATGGGTTGGGCTCAACAATATTTACCAGATCTTATGGAAAAAGAAGCTGAAGTTTTCGGACCGAGAACTATTTCAGGATTTCTTTCGCAAGTAGGAGCTGAAGAGGCGATGCAAGCTGATCAAGTTATTTGGTCTGAGCAAGGTCGTTTACACCTTTCTTACAAAGGTAAATTAACAGATACTACTTCATTTCTAGTACAACAAGATATGGATGGAGCAATTCAAACTGCTGCCGGTATCTCAAACGGTTTAACTGGAGTTAGACACGGTATTAGAGTTAATGATACTGTTATTATTTCGGATGCAAACCAAGTGGTTAAAGCATTAGTTACTGTTGTAGCAACTGATGATATTACAATAGCGCCTTATGCTAGTACTACTGTTACAGCTACAAACACTAACTACGCGACAACTATATTAGTTTATGGTTCTGAATACGGTAAAGGAAAGAGCTACCTTGAAGATGATGGTTCAACTGTTACTGATTCAAGAGGAGCTAACGAGCCAGATTTCAAAACTTTCTCTAATAAGCCAATTATTATGAAAGATTATTACGAAGTATCAGGTTCTGATACAGCTAGAATTGGTTGGGTTGAGACTACTGGGGAAACTGGACAATCAGGTTACTTATGGTACTTAAAGGCTGAGGCTGACACAAGAGCTCGTTTTAACGACTACGTTGAAATGGCTATGCTTGAAGGTGAGACTGGTTTAGATGCTACCGCTGCTACTGGTGCAGATTTAATCGTGAATGGTAATGGTAATTCATTTGGTACTGAAGGTTTATTCGCTGCTATTGAAGCAAGAGGTAATTTAACTTCTGGTGTTACTGGTGTTAATGCTGCTACTGATTTAGCTGAATTCGATGCTATCTTAGCTGAGTTTGATAAGCAAGGTGCTATTGAAGAAAACATGATGTTTGTAAACAGAGCTACTTCGTTAGCAATGGATGACATGTTAGCTTCTATGAATTCTTACGGGGCTGGTGGTACTTCTTACGGAGTATTTGATAACTCTGAAGATATGGCGTTAAACTTAGGTTTCTCTGGTTTCAGAAGAGGTTCTTATGACTTCTATAAGTCTGACTTCAGATACTTAAACGACTTAGCAACAAGAGGTGGTATTAATGCTGCAGCTGGTGCAAATGCGATTAGAGGGGTTATTGTTCCTGCTGGAACTTCAACTGTTTATGATCAAATGCTAGGTAAAAACTTAAAGAGACCATTCTTACACGTTAGATACAGAGCTTCTCAAACTGACGATAGAAGAATGAAAACTTGGGTTACTGGTTCTGTTGGAGCTGCTACATCTGCTTTAGATGCAATGCAAATCCACATGTTAACTGAAAGATGTTTAGTTACACAAGGTGCTAACAATTTCATGTTAATGAAATAAGCACAATTTATATTAAAGAGACTGGGATTAATTTCCCAGTCCCTTTTATTTTATTAATTTATATTATATTATATTATGGCAAAGAAAACAAAGAAAGTTGAGGTAGAAGAACCTCAAATTGAAGAAACAATGGTTGAGACAGTTATAACCGAAGAACCAAAAGCAAGAGAAAGATTAAAACCTACAAACGAATGGGAAATAAAAGATAGAATGTATCTTTTGAAAGGTAATAGAAAACCGCTTTCTAGATCGCTAAAAGCTACTGGTATTTATTATTTTGACGAAAAATTAGGTTACGAAAGAGAGTTGAAGTATTGTAAAAACCAAAAAACAACATTTGTAGATGAAATGAAGGGAGATCAAAGATTAGATCATATTGTTTTTAGAAATGGAAACTTGTTTGTACCTAGAGAACAAACGACCTTGCAAAAACTATTATCTTTATATCATCCTCATAGAGACGCGATATATGAAGAGTACAAACCAGCGGCGTTAGCGGCTAATGAGATCGATACTTTAAACATGCAGGTTGATGCTTTGGTGGCAGCAAGAAATATTGATATAGACATGGCAGAAGCTATCATGCGTGTAGAGAAAGGTTCTGAGGTATCTAACTTGAGTTCTAAGGAGCTTAAAAGAGATTTATTAGTATTTGCTCGTAACAATCCTAAGCTCTTCTTAGAGTTAGCGGATGACGAGAATGTAATGCTAAGAAACTTTGGTATTAAAGCTGTTGAAAATGGAATATTAAGGTTATCTTCTGATCAAAGAAACTTTTTGTGGGGTAGTAACGGGAGAAAGTTAATGGTTATACCATTTGACGAACATCCATATACTGCTTTAGCACATTGGTTTAAAACTGATGAGGGAATGGAAATTTATTCTAACATAGAGAAAAGATTAAATAATTAATCAAACTGTAGAGCGGTCGCCCTACGGGGCGATCGTAAACTACAAAATTAAAAAGAAATTATGGCGGTAAGTGTAGATACAGTATATCAAAGAGTTTTGGCTTTAGCCAATAAAGAACAGAGAGGTTATATAACACCTCAAGAGTATAACTTACTAGCCAACCAAGCTCAGTTACTTATTTTTGATGAGTATTTTTATGAGATAGATAAAAGACTAGATGAGCACGGTAATAGCACCGAGTATAGTGATATGCTTGATATAACATCCGAAAAGCTTTCTCCATTTTTAAACACAAATGTAGATATGGCAGCTGTTTCAGGAGCTACCATGACACTACCAACCTCACCAACGCTACACAAGTTGGGTACTGTTTTTTACAATGACGGTACTAGAAGTGTTAAAGTGGAAAGAATAGATGCTAACCAAGCTGAGCTAATGGGGCAAACAGCTTTGTATGCTCCATCACAATTAAGACCGGTTTATGTTAGAAGAACAGAGACAACACTTCAGTTTTTTCCAGCAACAGCCACACCTGCATACGCAACAGCAACTGTTAATTGTAACTTTATTTCTAAACCAGCACAAGCTGTTTGGGGGTACACGGTTGTAAATTCACAAGCTTTATATGATGCAACTTTATCTACTGATTATGCGTTACACGCTTCAGAGGAAACTAATTTAGTTTATAAAGTACTAGAGTTAGCTGGTGTTGTTTTAAACAAGCCAGGTTTAGTTCAAATAGCAACAAACGAAGAAACATCATTATTAATGGCACAAAAACAATAATAAATGGGATTAATAACACAGACAGGACAAGCATATTATACTGGTAGTGATTTTGGAGGATATCAATTCACATCTTTAGAACATATTATTAATCAATTTATTATCGCTTACGTTGGTGAAGATAAGATAATATCAAAAATAAAAAGAACAGACGTTGCTTTTCACGCTATGAGAGCTTTACAAGAATTATATTTTGATACATTCAAATCTACAAAGTCTCAAGAGATTGTGGTGCCAGCGTCTTTAACAATGGTATTACCTCAAGACTATGTAAACTATATAAAATTAACTTGGAGTGATTCTTCCGGTGTAGAGCACGTTATATATCCAGCGGCAAAAACTTCAAACCCACTTCAAGTACAACAAAACGCGGATGGCGACTATCAATTTGATGGAACCGCCTTAGATGTTGATAACACATCGACAACAAATGCAAATTTCAACACTATGGCTACTAGTCAGAACACTGATGATTATGATGATGATACATATTTATCGTTTAATGGTGAGAGATATGGTTTAGATCCTCAGTACGCACAGGTTAACGGTTCGTTTTTTATAGATGAACTTACAGGTAAAATACATTTTAGCTCTAATATTTCAGGAAAAACTGTGATATTAAAGTATATAAGCGATAGCCTTGGTACCGATGCTGAGATGAAAGTTCATAAGTTTGCAGAGGAAGCTATGTACAAACATATTGCGTATGCTATATTATCTACAAGAGCAAATGTACAGGAATATATAATACAAAGATTTAAGAAAGAAAGGTTCGCTGAAACAAGAAAAGCAAAATTAAGATTATCTAACATTAAATTAGAAGAAATTACTCAAATTTTAAGAGGTAAGTCGAAACAAATAAAACACTAGTATATGCCAGAGTTGAAGCGTAATTTTACCAAAGGTCGAATGAACAAAGACCTTGATGAAAGAATGGTGCCTAATGGAGAGTACAGAGATGCACTAAATGTTGAGGTTGCTACTTCTGAAGGATCTGATGTTGGAACCGTGCAAACGCTAAAGGGTAACACGGCTTTAACAGCTTTGTTTAGCCCAACAGCTAGTTGTGTTGGTACTATTGCAGACGAAAAGAATAATAAGATTTACTGGCTTGTTAGTGATGACGTTAAAAACCCAGATGCAAGTACAACACAATCTAACTTTACAACTCAAGGTGGAGACAATGGTGACGGTCTTGATGAAACTATAACACACGACGTGTATTCTGATTATATAATGGAGTATGACGAGGGTAAATCAGAAACAAATTATGTAGTTGTAGAACATTGGAAAATAATAACTACTATATCAAATGACTCTCACACTAGTGGTGATCACCTACATATTAGTAATCTTACCTACGCTAATGACATAAGATATGCTGGAATACAAGTCGGTATGACCGTGCTGGTTAATGGTATACTGACTAGTATCAAAAAGATTGAAGCAGATACCTCTGGTACTTGGAACGGTTGGAGGGTTTATACTGAACAAACAGCAACTGATATCCCTGCTTTAGCTGACGTTACAGCTGGAGATACTGTTATATTTGAGTTGCCAAAAGAAAAAAGAGCTTTAGGTTTTTCTTATTTTGCAGCACAAAAACCTGGCAAACTTATAACTGGTATAAATATTATTGACGATCTTTTGTTTTGGACTGATGGTTTAACAGAGCCTAAAAAAATCAATATCAAAAGATGTATATATGGTAGCCAGCAATTAGATCCAACTTATCAACCAACAACTGGGGTGTTCCCATACCTAAACGGCACTAGAGCTCTACCAACTCTACTAGTTGTAAACGGTGAATCTCCATCACATGCTAATGGTAGGCTTGGAGATATAGTTGTATATCCTTCAGCTATAATTTACCCATTTTTATCTTACAAGCAAACTACGGTTATCAAAAAGTCTCCAATAGACCCATTGATATTAACCATGTCAAACACAACTAAACCTGATCAACAACCTCTTGACGGTTTAGTTATTGTAGATACTGAAGTAACAGTACCTGCTGGTTTTTTCTTTGATAGTGATGGTGATAGACTAGCTAGTGGCGCAATAACCCCTTCGCTAACATTCAACCCTGGTATGGATTGGGAGATTGGTGACGCTATCGAGTGGTATGCTGAAGATGATGACGTTGGTTTTCAAAATGAACCTACAGCTGTTTTAATAGTAGAATCCGTGTCGTCTAACAACACCGCGTTCACGTTCGAGGTGCAGTCAATAATGCCTATATTGATAAAACCATACGTAGATTTTAAGGTAAGATTGCAGCAAGAAGATCCTTTGTTTGAGTTTAAGTTCCCTAGGTTTGCTTACAGGTGGAGGTACGAGGATGGTGAATATTCTTGCTATTCTCCTTTTTCTGAGGTGGCTTTTTTACCAGAGGAATTTGATTATCTACCTAAAAAAGGTTTTAATCTTGGTATGACAAATAATTTAAGGTATTTAGTTTTGTCTGGTTTTAAACCAACAACCATGCCTTTAGATGTCGTTGAGATTGATATACTATACAAAGAATCAGATTCTCCAAACATTTACACTGTAGACACTATTAAAGCGCCTAGTAAAAGAGTAGATTACTTAGGTACAGACAGTTACAGTGTAAACAGTGCTAACGCTTGGTTTGGTAGGGTTAAATACCAAAATAATTGGCAAGAAATTCCAAGTACGTTAAACACCTCATCTCAACTGGTTGGAGTGTCTGCTTTGACAGGAGGAAATACTGGAGATTTTTACACTTTAGAAGATCACTTTAGCAATATAAATGTAAAGGTTGGTGATGTTATTACGTTAGGAACTCTTGGTAACATAGGTTCTGGAACACTTAAAGTTTCTGGAATGCAAAACACCGTTATACAGGTTAATTCAATAGACGTAACGGTCTCTCAAATATCAATCTCATCAACAGATACAGCCGGACTAGTTACAGATATTACTGGCTCCGCGGGTACTTGGCTTACCGCTGGTAACACCGTTACATTTCACAGAAATATAGCTGAAAAACCAGCTGTATACGTAACTGACCCAAGAGGCTCGTTGCAAGTTAAAACAGATATGATCTATGCCACTCTCCCTTCAAATCAATTGTTAAGACCTTGGGACAACGTGCCCAAATCAGCCTTAGCTCAAGAGATTACAGGTAACAGAATGGTTTATGGAAATTACACTCAAAACTATAATTTAACTGATTCTAACAACGAATTAACTAAAGTCTCGTTTTTAACAAAACTACATACTAGAAGTAATATTAGGAATAGCGTACGTTATGACGATAGAACAGCTCTAATACACCCAACAAATGGAACTACATTAGATTGGTGGGATGCGTTAAATGCTGTTAAAGAGGTACCGTCATATCCAGAGAGATCATTAAAATCTTTAAGAGATTATCAGATCGGAGTAGTTTACGCAGATGAATTCGGTAGGCAAACACCGATACAAACTAATGATGACGCTGTAAAACGTATACCGAAATCTCGCGCGAATAAATACAACTCCCTACGTATTAAACTAGACCCAAATGAATCAACATTTCCAGAATGGGCAACTCACTTTAAATTTTACATTAAAGAAAACGCTAATGAATACTACAACCTCGCTATGGATAGATTCTATAGCGCGGAAGATGGTAACATTTGGTTGTCATTCCCTTCTTCAGAAAGAAATAAGGTAGACGAAGAAACATTTTTGATACTTAAAAAACAACATGATAATGACTTGTTTGTTCGTGAAGAGGCTAGATACAAAATACTAGCCATATCAAATGAAGCGCCATTGTTTGTAAAAACAAAAAAGGATTCCTACGGTATAGTAACACCAACTTTCTCGTCAACTGGTTTTCCGAGAATAGAAGGAATGTTTTTAGACATAACCGCGTCGCTATTTACCAACTCTAGTCTTCAAACTTCTCTAACTGCCAACGACAGGGTGGTGAGAGTTTCGCTTGGAAGCAGCAAGTCAAGATGGTATGATATAGTTAATATAACGAACGCGGGTAGTTACAAGAGAATAACTGTTTCAAAAGCATTTGACGTAGACATGGCTTTTACAACTGATGACAACACTAACTCAGGTAACCCTATGCCTGGTGTTTCTGTTGAAATAGCTAAAAAAGAAGTTAAAAATTTACCTGAATTTAGTGGTAGATTTTTCGTTAAAATACACAAAGATGGTACTTTTGTTGATAATATAACTGCAAGAGCTCCAGATAGAAATTTTACAACAATTAATTCGGTTTCGGTTGCTAGATTACAAAACCACGCTCCGAATAATAGTATTGAAAAGGGTAGCGGGCAAGAGTTTTGGGCTGGGCATCGCATGAATTATCCCCTTTATTTTGGTGCTGGAAGACCTGGCATACCCCATCAGCACTTTTTTGTTGATGAGGTTCCTGGGCTTGGAGTTCACCAAGATGACAGTGGTCCGGGTGGTGGAAGTTGGCAAAACGGCGATGGAAAAGGGTACAGAGAATCTGACCCCGACGCGGGTTATGATGGTAAATGGATATCTACCGAGACTAAAGCTTCTTTAGATATATCTTTCCACGGTTTCCACAGAGGTAAAAACTCTAGACTTGGCCCTTGGCATATCTCGTGGGCTCACATGGACACTCCTATTAATGCTGCTAAAAAATCAATTGGATTGTTATTAAGGACGGCGGGAACTTTATTTAGATTTAAAGGTGATTCCACTATATATAAAATAACCGCGTGTAGAAATCACTCTGTAGAAAACTATGATTACGCGCCTGGTAATGGAGGTGGTTACAAAGAACGATCAAACCATAGAGAAAAGTTTAGAGTAGAGTTTACCCCTAAGATAGGTCAAGGTAACAACGTTCGAGACGCCGTTGGTCAACCATGTTCGGATTACGATCCTTTTGATCAGAATGTTGAGCACAGCGGCACTCCAAATTGGCAACACGACTGGAACAATAACAACAACAACCAAAACTTCAAAAGAACTATAGAGTTTTTAGAGGAGTTTGCAGCGGATGACAGTTACTCGAGTGATAACCCAGCTATATGGGAAACTGAACCGAAAGAAAATATTGATGTAGATCTTTACAACGAGGCAAGTGCAACTTTGCCTATAGGAAAAGAATTTGATACTTACAAAAACGAGTTTTATACAATAGCAAGAGAAACATCTTATAATGCTTTAAATTACTATAACTGCTTTTCTTTCCATAACGGTGTTGAGTCTAATAGAATAAGAGATGATTATAACGCTGTTACAATAGATAAGGGCCCTAAAGTATCCACTGTACTAGCGGAGCAATACAAAGAAGAACATAGGAAATCAGGTTTAATATATTCTGGTATATTTAACTCTACTAGTGGTGTTAATAATCTAAACCAGTTTATACAAGCTGAAAAAATAACAAAAGATATAAACCCAACATACGGGAGTATTCAAAAGCTACATTCAAAAGACACTAACTTAGTGACGTTTTGTGAAGATAGAATTATAGGTGTTTTGGCTAATAAAGACGCATTATTTAATGCTGATGGAAACTCAAACGTTACAGCAACAAGCAATGTATTAGGAGCAGCAACTCCTTACGCTGGTGATTACGGTATATCTACACATCCAGAGTCGTTTGCTGTTGATCAATATAGAATGTACTTTACTGATAAATCCAGAGGAGTTGTTTTAAGATTGTCTCAAAATGGTTTAACGCCAATATCTGACCTAGGTATGAGAGATCATTTTAAAGATGTACTTAGAGCAACAAATATAAATCTACTTGGTAGCTACGACGAAAACAAAAAGCTGTACAATTTAACAATGAGAGCAGCTACTTCTAATGCAGCAATAACAGTAACGCCAACTGTTTTAACTGGTACTGGAACTGATTATATAGACTTTGCCGATGCGAATATCATCGGTTACATTCCGTTTGATCAAGGTGGTAACCCTGGTACTGAAGGAGATGGAACTGGTCCTTTTGCTAGTGGTAGCTACCCTCCTTATGCCTATGGTGTTATTGGTAACTCGAGTACCACATTCAACAATCTAAACGGAAATCCTGTTCAAGCTTTTGGTCAATATAATGTTAATAACGATCCTTCATCAGGTGGTTCGGGTGGTTATGGTCCAAACGTTACTCAAATACACTTACCTGCTATGGATTGGTATAGCGCGGCTATAGCTTCTAGAATGGGTGCTTTGATTGACGCCCTTAACAATTGTCCTAATGGAGACGTGTATTTACACGCTCAAATTCAAGGTGGTGGTGACCAAGGTAGGGGAGAAATGCCAGGGACATACGTTAACACGGGCGCTCCAATAGTGACCTTTAAGGTAAATTCAATAAACAACACCGGAACTAGATATGAGTTAGATGTAACTTATTTTTCAGGATTACATGGTGGTAATATCGATAGTTATTACTTTTGGTATTCAACTAGTGGTTGTGATGTTAGTGGTGGTGGAGACTCAGCTTTAAATTCAAGTGGCAATACTAGTGACCTAGGTTATACTGAGATTACAGCTAGTTTTAGTGAAGATTCAAAAGGTTGGGCTAGTTTTAAGTCTTGGTTGCAGCAAACTGGCGTTAGTATTAATGACAAGTATTTTACTTTTTCGAGTGGGGAATTGTACCAACACCATGACAATGAAACTAGAAACAATTTCTACGGGGTTCAGTATGTGTCCACTCTTTGCGTGTTGTTTAATGATATGCCAAGTTCTGTTAAAAGCTTTAGTTCTTTAAGTTATGAGGGTAGTCAATCTAAAATTGACATTAACTTAACAGATGAAGAATACTACAATAACATAGCTCAAGCGGGGTGGTTTGCGGAGTCAATAGAAACAGATTTGGAAACAGGTCAAATACCTGAGTTTAAAGAAAAAGAAGGGAAATGGTTTAATTTTATAAGAGGTAACAAAGTTAATAACTTAGCTAATCTTGATGTAAGCCAATTCTCAACACAGGGTATAGGTAGATTGTCTGCTATTTCAGTAACAGTTCCTGCACCAGCGGTATTAAATAAATTAACAGTCCAAGACGTTGGCGACGCAGATTAAAAATAAACATGGCAAATAACTATACAACAACAACACCAACAACACTTGAATTTCAAGGCGATAACGTCGGCGCCGGTACAATACCTCTTACTTATGATATTGTAATAACACCAGATACAGGCTTTACCGTACAAGCAGCTGATTTTAGTATTGGATCGACTCTACCTATTGAGGTTACCTCTGTAAGTTTTGCGGATACAACAACAGCTTATGCACTTGGCAATTTAGTTGTTGCAACAGTAACTCTAGCGCAGTGGTACACTATGCCAGCAACTCCTGACACTATTGAAGTAGACATAGATGGAAGAGCACTACCATTTGCTCAACCTAGACTTTCTTTTACAACATCAGGTAACATACCAGGAGCAAGTAGTGGTAAATTTGTTACCGCATCAGGCGTAACATTGGTTTCCACCGCATATAGCGGTGAGAGAACAATGGTAAATCAGGAGTATTACGTGGATATACCCGCTAACTCACAAATGTTAGTTTCAAGTTACATTATAAATTCCACTGTTTACGATGAGGGTTATTACACTAGCTTACCTCAACATAAAATTACTTCACCCGATCCATCTAGATGGAGTTCTCAAGTTTCGTCTGTTTTATACGGAACAACTACAGATGACCAAACAGCTAGCGCTAAGCTTGGTGAAATTACTGGCTATCAAATAGATTTTTATTATAACATGGGTGATTCAGCGGTACCTTTGTCTGATGGTAATTCTATAACAGTAACAACAGTTGCTCCAAAAGCTTTTACAACACCTGTTGTTAGTATTAACAAAGCTAGATATGATGGTTATCAAAACCAAAGCATACTACCATCTAGAGATATAGATTTATCATTAAATGTGCTTGGTTCCCCAGGAGCTACTTATGATATACTAATAATGGACGATAACGGTTTATCTTATGACTTTACATCAGACACGTTTACTAGAGCTCTAACTAAATCAAGCGAACAAACAATAAACCTAGGCTCACCAACTATCACGACTAGATCAAACGATCATATAATAACAGTACCTGCTTACAATGAAAAAGCTGCCTTAGCTAAATATCTAACCACAACAATAACTCCAACAGGAGAAACTAAAACAACGCCTGATGGCACCAGCACAGATCCGTACGTTATAACTTTAAACCAATTTGGTGAAGTTGATTTTACAATAGGTGTAACACCAGCTACTTATGGTGTAGCGGCTACAACAGCAACTCTACTAACTTTTAAGAATAAAAAACCATTATCTTACCCAACGATATTTAACCCAACAGATTTTCCGTTATTATCTACAACCAATAATAGTTATTTCAATATTTCAACACCACTATCTTACACCGTCAGTGGTGTTGTTGGTAGTAACTATACAACAGGTAATTTAACTATGGCCGCGGGTAGTGGTTATGTTGATAAGAAAATTCAAGTTGGCGATACTGTAACCCACGCAAATATGCCAGCTGGTGTGACGGTTACCCACGTAGATGTTGGTTCTAACGTTCTTGTTTACACTCTTAGTAATCACGCTGATACTATTACTCAAATTAACGCTGGGCAAACCCTAACGTTTACAAGAACAGTTGGTATATCTAGGCAACCTTTAGCCACAGACTTTATGAACACAGGCGTGAGTAGTGCTTTCAAACCAATATCAAGCATTCAAAGTATAGTAACCCAAGCAACTACTAATTCAACTACAGTGGCAATTGGTGTTGGTGATGAAGTTGTAAACGGCCACGCGGTTCAGGGAGATTCTATTGTTGGTTACCCAACTGTGGTAAGTGGTGGTGGTTCTCAAAACTTAGTATTATCAAGTCTTCAAACCTTACCTAGTGGAGAGAGTTTAGAGTTTTCAAACGCCATGAGTGATTACGAAATAGTTGATATAAGTGTTACTGGTGCTGGTACCTCTGATTGTAAGTTAAACGTAGAGGGTCACGTTAATAGAGTTGGTCACGCTGACATTGTTGAAGTATTATTGCTTCAAAACTTTATAACATCATACGTAGCTCCGGTTGCAACAGCTCAAGCGGTTGATTGTCCTCTTGGTGGAAGCGTAAAGGTATATCCACTGGGTACTGGTCACACTGGTGTTTTAACAATAGCTGAGGTTACGAGTGGTGGTAGACCTGCTGATGATTTGGCAACAATCAGCGATGATGGATCATATTTATTGTACTTAGCACCAACCTCAGGTTCAACAGAAACCATAACATATAAAGTTAACGATGGAATAAACACAAGTACAGCCACAGCTGACATAGTAGTAACTCTAACATCATAAAACATGCCTATAGCAACTTTAACATTTCCACAACAAATACAAGCATCAGTACAAACTGGTGATTTAATATTATATTGTAATCCTTCTACTGTGGGTACATTTTCAACAGCAGCACAATCAGATGTTGTTTTGCTTGGTACTTGTCTTACTGTTGCCGCTAATAGATTATCTATGACAGTTGATCACGATGCGTCTGTTACAATGCCAACTACTAGTAGTTTTATCTTGTTTAGTAAAGATAAATATTCAAACCCAAGTGGATTATTAGGTTACTACGCACAAGTATGTTTTAAAAACACGTCTACAACTGAAGCTGAATTGTTTGGGATAAACGCTGATATATTCGAAAGTAGTAAATAAACAGCGAAAACTGTGACTATATAGACATAAAATTAAATTAAATGTCTATTGAAAAAAAGAAATCTGAACTACTAGTAAAAGGTAGAGAAAAAGTGATAGAATTAGAAAACGCACTTATAGGTATAGCTGACGAAGAAAACATAATAACCCACCAAAACTCTAAACAATTTCCACTTAAACATAGTTTTGCTGATGGGATATATGTTAGGCAGATGAGCATGGATAAAGGTAGTTCTGTTATAGGCGCAATACACAACCACCTACACGTTTGGTTCTTATTAACTGGAAATATATCTGTAGCAACAGAGAAAGCTGTTGAAGATTATATAGCGCCTTGTTATGTCATCGCAACTCCAGGAACAAAACGAGTTATATACGCTAATGAAGATTCTATCTTCGTTAACATACATAAAAATCCTTCTAACACAGAGGACATACAAGAGCTAGAAGGCGAATTAGTATCAAGAAATTATGAAGAATATGAAAAATATATTAACAAAAAATAACAGCTTATGAGTTTTATAGTGGTAGGTATAGCTGTTGCAGCTGGTGTAGGTCAAATAGTTGCAGCGCAGCAGGGGAAAAAGAAAAGAAAAGCAGAGCAAAAAGCGGCGGCTATTGAACTAGGAAAACGTAAAGACGCTTACGAACAAATGGATACAAGTAATCCTTACGCTAACATGGAGAATACCATGGAAGATTTAACTGTAAACACTCAGCAGGCTCAATTTCAAGCCCAACAAAATGCACAAAACCAAGCTAACACTATGCGTAACATGCAGGGAGCAGCTGGTGGATCTGGTATTGCTGGCTTAGCTCAAGCTATGGCTAACCAAGGCGCTATTCAAGCGCAGCAAGCGTCGGCGTCAATCGGTCAACAAGAAGCGGCAAACAAAAAAGCCGCGGCTCGAGAGGCTAGTAACCTTCAATCTCAGGAAAGACGAGGTGATGCTAGAAGCCAAGATTTAGAGAAAGATAAAACAGAGACTTTACTTGGTATGGCTCAGCAAAGAAAAGGTGCTGCTGACGCCGCTAGACAAAGAGCTAGAGATCAAACAATGCAGGGTATAGGTACTATTGGAGGTGGTTTAACGCAAGGTGCTAAAGGAATGAACACAAACATGGCTGCTGGAGAAGGAATGTTTGGAGATGCTGGTGGAACTGGTAGTAAAACTATTTTCAATAAAGAGTATAGAACAGGGGACTTCTAATAAATAACAATATGGCAGAGAAATTTAAAAAACACATGATGTATGGTGATGGCAAATCAAAAATGGCTAACACTAAAAAACAACATTTAAACCTTAAGGCTAAAGGTTGGAGTCACACAAAACCCAAGTCTAATAGTCCTTTAGATTTAAATCAAACTCTAGTACAGGGCGCTGGTATATCTAACAAGCAATATGGTGGTGAAACTTCTCTTTCTGGTGGAGAATGGAGAGGTGATTTAATGACTAAACCTATCTTAGACGCTATGATAGGTAAAAAGCTTACTGAGAAAGAATCAGAGACGACGGATGACACGAAGAAAAAGAAAAGTAAAGTAACTCCACCTAAACCTGTTGAGCCTGTTGAACCAGTTGAGCCTGTTGAACCAGTTGAGCCTGTTGAACCAGTTGAGCCACCTGTTGAGCCTGTTGAACCTGTTGAACCAACTAAAAAAACTAAAAAAACTAAAAACACTAAAACTAAAAAAGGTCCAAAAGAAGTAAACGTTGAGCGTAAAAAAGGGAATGTTTTTGGTAAACTATTTAATCGTGGAAGATATGACGCGCATGGTAACAAGTATGCAGAATCTAATAAAACAAGAAGAGCTTTAGGCAAGGAAATGCAACAAGCCAAAAAAGAGTTTGGCGTAGATAGTGAAGAGTATAAAGATTTAAAAAAACAAAGAAACGCAAAGTTATACAGGGTAAAAAGAAAAGGTTTATTTAATGACAAAACATTCGATGACGCGGGGCTTACTGATTTTTTTGAAAATGAAGGTATAACAGATACTGGTCCAAGAAGAAGTGGTAGTAGAACTGGAAAATACTATTCACCTCTTGATATGAATTCTAGGGAAAAATACTTTAGTAAAACAAAAAGAAAAAACTCTCAAGGAAACAGTCCTTATGCTTACAAAGAAAGAGTTGATGATAACACACCTTTTTATCAAGTTGAAGAGGCTTCATCTGGTAACAGAAGACCGGAAAAAGTTTTAGATGGAGGAGAGTATCCTGGGGTAGAAGTTGAAGGAAACGCATTTGACTTAATGGAAAAATATGGTATGATTGATGCTAAAAAATACGGTAACAGTCTTAACTTGATAGGTGACGAAAAACCACCTCAATTATTAGGTCCATCAGCTTCAATGGCTATTGATGACTTTATGAAAGTGCAAAAGGACGCATTATATAAAGCTAAAACATCGAGAAAAGGCACTAGTGAACAGACAGCTATAATAAACAATGTTAGGAAGTTGACTTCAAACTTGATTAACATTGGTGATTTTATTACCGAAACTCTTGAAAGTACGGATCAAGAAACAGAATCTAATGGATCCTCTGTTGCTAATAAATACTTAAGAGACATTGTTTTCACACAAAAAACAGATGAAGAAGGACAACCCTTGACAACTATGATGGTTAACAATGATCATGGTTTATCTATAAAGTTTAGGGACACAGAAGGTACCTATACTTTAGACTCTTTAAAAGAAAATATATTTCCAAAGGCTTTTGATTCTTTTGAAACCCTATCAAAAGGTATGTCTACAACGAAAGACGAAGCAACTAGCGGTATGCCTTTTAACGAGACAGCATCTAAAGTTTTAATAAATAACGCTTTAAAAACAGAGGAACAAATACTTTCTGTTATACACGATGAAGAAAGTCCTTTGTATCAGTTTTTAAATGACTTTGCTGAGGGTTATCCAAACGCTAACTTTGATTTTGCTCACATAGATTCACCTAACTATAACAAAGAAGATTTAGCGCCTATTGTAAAGGATTATGCGTTAAAGAAATTAAGAAGGCAACACTCCTTGTACTCTAATGTAAAACAGGATATCAACACGTTATCTCCAGAAGATATAATTAAAAAATTTAGTTAAATATGAATGAAGAGTTAAAAGGTATTATTAAGGGTATGCAGGACGAAAACAAGTCTTTAGTAGATCAGGGTTTAGAGCCTAGATATGGTGCTCAGGATTTTGAAAATGTTGTTAGCAGTTACAATGCTAATAATCCCTCTGAAATTGCTGCAGAAGAAACAACCGCTACAAATGTGGAAAAGACAAACGACTCTCAGCCAACCGATGTGACTGTGGAGCCAACAAATACGGAGTCAACATCGGACGATGGTTTTTTGGATTTACCTATAGATGATTACGAAGATCCAGCGATATCTTTTGAAGACTTTAGTATATACGAAAGAAATGATAAGGGAGAAGATGTTGAAACTCAAGTTTCAGATTTAATAAACAAATCAGGGTTAAATGTAACGGCAACACCATCTGGTTTAGGGAGAGACGAGATTGAGATTACTTTAGCTAATGGGGTTAAAACAAGTATACCTTTATACTCAAAGGAAAACATAGAGGGTTACAAGGGTTTTTCATACCCTGTTGAAAGTGCCGAAGGAGCGTATGACGCTTTTATGAGTTTTGTAAATAAAGACATCGATCAAGTTGAAGCTGATATATACAGTAAGACAACGTTAACAGCTAATTCGGAGGGTCCTAGAAAAGGTTTGTATGATATAGATATACAGCAAGATTATAATGTTAACACTGGTGAAGACCCTGTTACTTACTCAGCTTCAAAAGATCAAGTTATTTCATTAGTAGAGCTTATAGAAAGTGAAACTAAAGCCGCTTTTACTTCAATATCAGAAGATGGTTTAAGTATAAACTACCCTGGTTTAGAAGGTCAATACAACTCTTTTAATTTACAAAACGTACCAGAGCAAACTAAAGAGAACGTTAAAAAAGCTATATACGAACAAGCTGTTATTAAATTTAGAGCCCAAGATCCTACTGGTAAACTCAACATATCTTATAAAGAGTTTTCTAAGATTATTGGTGAGGATAAAAAAGGGCTTTTTACAAAAACATTGCAGAAGTTAGCCGTAAAACAACAAACAGTTAACAATAGAAGATCGTTAAGTTCAACTGAGGTAAATAAAGATTTTATTAACGAGCAGAGCAACGTTATTTTTAATTCGATGGACGAGCAAAAGCGAAATAAAAAAATGTTAAACGATGAGCTTTTCAAACAGTATGATATTCGTAATAGTGCTGTTGAAAATGGTGACACTACAGCTGAAGACAAGGCGCAGTTAGAGATTGATAGTATATTAAAAAAGATAAAGTCAAACGCCTCTTTAAAAGACAGCCGTTACAAAGATGGAATTAATCCATTTAGTATCGACGAGAGCCTAACAAACTTCTTCTTTGATCCAAAAACAGGTATGACTGACTATAGAGCTGAAAACGCTGTAGAAGCTGGCGGTGATGTTATAAACTCTATTGACGCTAGCTTAGATGCAATCAAAACCGCATACCCTAACTTATCACCAAGAGATGCTTTAATAAAGTATTATGAAACAAAAACAGTAAGGCATCAAGAATTAAAAAAGGAAGGTGACGAACTTGTAATAAAACTAGATAAAGAGAAGTTTAATAACATTACTAATTTAAAGCTAAGTGACTATCAAAAGTCAGAGTATTACGATTTAATAAAAGCGTTTACAGATGGATCTGGTTTTATTAAAGACAATTATTCTGAAGATGGTAAGTCAATAGAAATATCTGTTGCAGATATATTTGAAGCTGGATTAGATGCGAAGGATTTTACAGGTGTTTTTGATTTAATGAAAGGAGTTATTAGTGATGAAGATGTAGAGTTATTAACTCAATATGAGCTCACTATAGATGCTAACGAAGGAGAAAGAAGAGCGTTGTATGAGCTTATATACGTAAACACAAATCCTAAGTACATGGATAAAGAAGGCGGTATAGCTTCTTTCTTTAGAGCGGCTAAACAGTCTATCATGACTGATTGGTTACAGCAAAGTGCACTTGATTCTGAAAAAATGTTTTCTGGTGATCTTGGAGACAGAGCGCTTAAAGATCACATAAATAGTACCATTGCAAATTACAACGCTGAGTTTGCTGGTGGAATAGATCCAATTACTGGTGCTAACTTTGAGATGATAAACTTAACTGACTATCAAATAGAAGCTTTAACTAGAACTTTTTCAGAGGAAATAGGTGAAGGCGTTGGTATGTTTACGCCTATGTTAATTGAAATGGCTGGTATTAATGTTGCTACAGGTGGTGTTTTAGGTTATGGTCAAATAGGTAGAGTTTACCAAATGTTTAGAACAGGTAGTAAGTTTCAAAAATTAACGTATCATGGTTTTAACTTAGCACTTGAAGAGGCTAAAATGCAAGTAGCTTTTGATATGCCTGTTGGTGGTGGTGCTACTTTTTACACTATTGGTCAGTTAACTTCTAACATATCGCCTTTTAATAATAAGTTTGCGTTTTTAAACCCTCTATGGCACAAAGTTGTTAAAGGTGGTGTTGTGGGTGGTTCTTCTGCTCAAATGGCTCATATCGCTGAAGAAGCATATAACAGTTTTATGAACGATGAGGATTTTGCTACACAGTTTAATGGCATGTAT
>Ga0181408_1000169_pt1 | contig 20645 bp, 21 predicted proteins | sample 31SPOviralmetaG_FD_130137 | JGI IMG/M metagenome (GOLD analysis project Ga0181408, IMG submission 130137) | Marine viral communities from the oligotrophic San Pedro Time Series (SPOT) site, San Pedro Channel, CA, USA - 31 SPOT_SRF_2012-02-16 | ecosystem: Environmental > Aquatic > Marine > Strait...
CATGTGATTCTCCTTGACGTAACGGGGTGAGTATCTCTACCCACCCCATGGTTGGCTTTGTATCAATCAAAGATACAGTAGTCGGTGTCGCTCATCTGCTCTGCTAGATCAGCGGCACGTTGTAGATCGCCTGACTCAAGCGCCATGCGTATCTCATCTGCTGCCCAGATATCAGGCAACTGTGTATGCTGATGATGTGCGATGACTGTATCAGCAATGATCTCGGACTCGTCGGTAGGAATAAACTTGTACGGTTGCATCTCTTTTCTCCTTTACGTTTGAGATAACAAAAACGAACACGCACACAGATTGCCCGCGTCGTTATCCCGCCCCCCTCACATGAAAGCGCATGCTCAAGACGAGCAGGGATGACCAACGGGAATCCCCTTGTCAAAATGGATTTGCACTTGCAAATTCGGATTTTGATGCGACTCTTGACAAATATTCGAAAGAACGTGCGCCTTAGCGCACACAAGTAAATGCATATGTTGCGCGGTTGCTTGCAATTCATGTGATACCCGAAGGGATAATCGAACGACGTAGGGCCAATCATGTGTGTGTAATCCGAGCCGGTAGGCGAGGGCAAATAGCTCTCTGCAAAGAGCCTGCGGAGCAACAAGTCGGCGGAACGTCCGTCATCGTAACTAGCTGCCGACGGCGATACTTCGCCGAGGAGATGCGCTAGTGACAAACACGGAGCGAAGTGGCAGTCGACGAAGGAGACAACGAAGCGCAGGGCTTGGCACAGTAGATGACGCAACGGCCGCTTAGACGCAAAACATGTGAGCGATAGCGAGAGCAACATTCAGCAGACGACTTGGTGGAGTAACCTGAATGTTGCGGAATCAACAGGTTACAACAAGTGACTTGACAGGGGTTTTACATGACTGTGTATACTCGCCCGTAGCGCAACAGGACACGAGCATGACGAAGGCAGACGAAAGCCAACAAGAGCGATACAAAGGTGGTGTGGTTCCGATGGAAGACATCGAGAAACATGCTCCTGAAGTACGGACGGCACAGCCGCAAATTACTGATGCACAGGCAGAATTGGTGCATGTAATCTTGCATGATGGTTGCAACCCAACACAGGCAGCAGAGAGGTTGGGTAGGAACAAGGCTTGGGCTTACAATACTCTGAACAAACAACATGTTATCGAGTACAGACAGCAGTTGGCAATGATGACTTTGGGGTGGGACGCCACACAAGCAATGGCGACAATGCGAGAGTTGCTGACAAGCAAGTCACAGTATGTAAGGCTTGAAGCTGCAAGAGACTTGATGGACAGAGCAGGATTCAGACAGGACGTGGTGAGAACACCTAGCACGGCGGTACAGATTAACTTCAACGTAGACTAGGGCTGGGGCCCCTGACGGAAATATAGCTGTACAATGTAACCCGCTTAAAAAACTGCGACGGATCACATAAAAGGTAAACCACACACGCAATAGACTTAAATAACCCAACCACCAAAAATATTTTTAACCCATAGGAGGCGATTATGGGAACAGGGCCAGCACAAACAGAGAGTTCAGACAGAAAGGCTAGAGAGCGGAAAAAAGCCAATCAGATTAGAACTGATTATCAGGCAAGGCAGACTAGAGATCCACGTCGCACCGAAGGTCCAGCAGCAGGAAGAGCGACTGGAGCCGCAATGAACAGAAGCACAGAATTGACAACAGGCCAAAGTGCAGCCGGAGCAAGAGCCGCTGGCATGGCACAGAACCTCTCTTCTATTGAGGAGCTTAAAGATCGAAGATCTGACGCATATAATCCAGTATCAAAATACAATCTTACAAAGCAAATTGAGTCTCTTGGTCGTGGCGGTGTTCCCGTTACCACAAAGAAGTCAGGTGGTGGAAAGAGCAAGTACGGCGGTGAGACGCTAACGGTTGGCGTTGTTTCTGGTGGCAGATATCAGGGTCGTCGAGCCTATGATCCGGCAAGAGGTGGCACAGGCAAATCATCTACAGAGGGTTTCTATACTGTAAAGAACAAAGTAGCCCTTGCAGACGCCATGACCAGCAATGCCGGTGTTGATCCCAATGATCCAAACAGGCTGGCTAACAGGCAAAGAAATTCATCAAAAGCCGCAGCGGATGCCGCATCAAAGAACATTGTCACAATGAAGGGCGATGGTCTGACCGCATCACAAAGAGCCGCAGCTTCTGGTGCGGGTGCTGCTGCTCGTCGTAAGTTTCTTGGCAACGTAAGGTGAATCTAGACTATAAACCTCCTGGTCCTATAGCTAAGTCCTTTATGAAGGACAGTGCGTTTGTTCGTGGGATTAGGGGTCCGGTAGGATCCGGCAAGTCTGTTACATGCTGCATGGAGATCATGCGCCGTGCAGTTAATCAGAAGCCAAATGAAGCTGGAATAAGAAGAAGCAGATGGGCTGTTATTCGAAATACGAATCCGCAGCTTAAAACCACCACGATCAAGACATGGCGTGACTGGTTTTCAGACGAGATTGGCAAGTTTGTGTGGTCGCCTCCGTACACACATCTTGTCAATTTTGGTCTGGGTGACAAAACCACTGTTGAGCTTGAAGTCATCTTCTTGGCTTTAGACAAACAGGAAGACATAAAGAAACTGCTGTCATTGGAACTTACAGGAGTATGGATCAATGAGGCACGAGAGATCCCTAAATCAATTGTCGACGCCTGTACAATGCGCGTGGGTCGTTTTCCCTCTATGCGTGATGGTGGTCCTAGCTGGTACGGCGTTATTATGGACACAAACGCACCAGACGAAACGCACTGGTGGGGCATCATGTCGGGAGAAGTCCCAGCGCCTGAATACATGGCAGAAGAAGAGAAGCTTCTTTTAATCAAGCCAGACGACTGGATGTTCTTTTCCCAGCCCGGTGCAATGAAAGAAATCAAAAGCAGCGCTGGTGCTATCGAGGGTTATGAGCTAAACGGCAAAAGAGAGAATAAGGACAACCTACAGCCTAACTATTATGACAAGATCATTCTTGGTAAGGCATCTTCTTGGGTCAGGGTCTATGTTCTTAATCAGTATCAGGCTCTTCTGGACGGAAAAGCTGTTTACCAATCATTTAGAAAGGAAGCCCATGTTGCCCAATCACCCATTGAGCCGATCGATGGCAGGGAGATTATCGTTGGCATTGACTTTGGCCGCACGCCGTCGGCAGTCTTTACACAACAACTCCATTCGGGAAAGTGGACGATATTCCACGAGGTTATCGGGCAGGATATGGGAGCGGGAAGATTCGCAGACATCCTCAAGCGAGAGATCTCAAGACAAGGATGGGACAAACACGAGTTCAAGTTCATAGGTGATCCGGCAGGAAACCAGATGGCACAGACATCTGAGCAGACTCCATTCATGATATTAAGGGCGGCGGGCATCCAAGCCTATCCTGCGCCAAGCAATGATGTTCAGATTCGTATCGAAGCTGTTGATGGTGCGCTAAATAGAATGGTAGATGGCTATCCTTCTGTTGCAATCAGCCCTAACTGCACTGTTCTTGTCTCTGGCTTTGAAGGTGGTTACCAGTACAAGCGTCAATATCATATGGGCAATGAGCGTTTTGAAGAAAGACCGGCAAAGAATAGGTTTTCTCATATCCACGATGCGTTGCAGTATGCTTTTTTAGGGGGCGGTGAGGGCCGTAGGGTGGTGTTCGGTGGGAGCAAACGGGCTTCCCATACAACCGTTGCGAGGGTTGGCAATCCTCTTGAGCGTCAAAAACAACGTAATGGCTTCAGATCCAAGAGACTTAGGGCATGAAATGGATAATTTGCTTTAGAAAGGCAGATAATATAGGTACATGGCGACTGTTTACCGCTCATAGACCTGATTTTGGTCATGTATTTGCTGTCAGGTATGATCCAGACTTGGATTTGTGGTTAAGATTTGAGTGTGCCAGTCAGCGCTTTAATTTTGAGCTTTTATCTGGGGAAGAGGCCGACTATCTTGCCTATGATATGACAGAAAACTGTTTATGCGTTGAAATAGAGTCTGAAGAGAACACGATACATACTCCCAGATGGCTTTATTGCGTTACCTTTGTTAAGCACATCATTGGAATGCGAAAGCCTTGGGTTTTAACGCCGTATCAGCTGTATTGTGAATTGATTAAAAAAGAACACCGTATCATCTTTACGAAACAAGAAGGAGATGAAGATGGGATTCATGTCTGCTCCCAAGCCGCCACCGCCTGATCCAGAGCTGGTCAAGCAGCGTGAGGCTGAGCAAAAGCGTTTAGCTGAAGAAAAAGCAGAGTCAGAGCGTCGTGCTGCCGATATGGAGCGCAAGAAACGCGCTAACCTTTTGGGTACTCGTTCATTACAAGAAGAAGAATTAGAGGGATTTACAGGCTATCGTCGTAAAAACCTTGGCAAGTCTGTAAGGAGTTAGGCGTGGCACCACAGGTAGACGACGGCAGTCCTATTCCACCTTCATCTGAAGGGGGCGACAAGCAAGAACTAAAGCGTGTAATGGATCGCTTTAAGAAGGCTAAGGGTCGCTGGAACTCTTGGACTGATTTGTGGGAAGAGATCTATGATTACGTTCTTCCTCATCGTGAGAGTTTTTTCCAAGAAAGTGCTGCCGCTCGTCGCACAGAGAATATCTATGACGAGACTGCTGTGGTGGGTTTGCCTAAGTTTGCTTCTCGCTTACAACTTGGCTTCTTTCCACCAAATGGTCGTGCATTCCGACTTTTACCCGGCCCTGAGTTTCCCAAAGAACTAAGAAGCAAGTCCCTAGAGGAAGAGCTGGATCGTATTACAGACCTTATTCATGAAGGTTTGCGTAACTCTAACTTTAATGCAGAGATGCACGAAGGCCTACAGGATCTTGGTCTTGGCACCATGAACCTTCTTGCAGAAGAGGGTCGCTTTATGGGCGACTTGCACTTTACTTCTGTTCCTCCAACTAACCTTGCCTTGCTTCCGGGCCGTATGGATACAGTCACTGACTGGTTCCGTTGGAACTACGATACAGACCTTACTGAGGTTAAGCATCGTTACCCAAAGGCCAAATACACAGAAAAGATGCTGAAAGAGCAGCGCAAGAATCCAAATCGCAAGACTCGCATCATTGAAGCCACAATGTATGATGCAAGCAACAAGTTTAAGGATGAGTACACCTACTATTTGATATCAGAGACAGATCAAGCCATTCTTCTGAAAGAGAAGCTTAGTGGTCGTGGGGCAACTCCTTGGATTACGACACGCTGGTCAAAGTCAGGCTTTGAGGTATGGGGTCGTGGTCCTGTGCTGCAAGCAATGCCAGCAATTAAAACATTGAATCTGACTGTGCAGCTTATCCTAGAGAATGCTGAAATGGCTATCTCAGGAAGCTATGTATATGACGATGATGGCGTGTTTAATCCTGATAATATTACTATTCAGCCAGGAACCTTTATACCTCGAAGCCCCGGAAGTGTAATTGATAGCCTTCAAAGTCCAGGAAGGTTTGACGTAGCGCAGCTAGTGTTAGATGATATGCGCCGCAACGTCCGTAAGGCTCTATTCATTGACGAACTGGATACTCGCCCTAATGCGAGGACTCCGCTCTCTGCTACCGAAGTCAGTGAGCGTCTTGCAGACGTTGCACGAGATATGGGTGCTGTTGCTGGCAGGATGCAGAAGGAGTTTCTCCAGCCTCTCGTAGAGAGGATTGTCTATATCTATAAGAAGCAAGGCCTCTTAGACATACCAAAGGTGGATGGCCGCGAACTCCGCATCGTCCCAGTTTCTCCCTTGCTGAGGGCGCAGGACCAGCAAGACGTCTCTGATTTTGTACGGTTTCAGCAGACTGTCGCCTCCACCTTTGGCCCTGAGATTACGCCGGTTCTTTATAACCAAGAGAAGGTTGTTAAATACCTTGCTCAGAAGTTTGGAATTATGGAAGAGTTGCTTGCGGACCCACAACAGGTTCAGGGTAACGTAGAAACACTTCAGCAGCTTATGCAAGCTCAACAAGGTGGAATGGGACAATAGTGAGCAAACAGCGTGGAACGATTTCAGTTGATGGTCGTGGATATACTGGTGACGTTGAAGCTGACCTTAATTCTAAGGCCTATGCTTTGTTTGGTACAGGCGTTGGTAGGGATTTCCTACAGTACCTTGAGAGCATCACAACGCAGAGTATCCATCCTGCAGGAACAAATATCGAAGTACTAGCCCACGCAGAGGGAGCAAGGTGGGTTGTTGCAATTATGAAGGCACGTTGCGAAAAAGGAAGGAAGCAAGGAGATGGCTAAGCCAGCAAATCCCAGTCTTTATGCAAGAGCCAAAGCTATTGTTAAAGCAAGAGTGAAGAAGTGGCCTAGCGCATATGCAAGCGGCCAGTTGGTTCAGCAGTATAAGAAGATGGGCGGCAAGTATACATGAGCCTTACCAAGTGGTTTGATGAAAAGTGGGTAGATATATCCACAAAGAAAAATGGCAAGCATCCTGCCTGTGGTCGCAAGATGGGCGATGGCAGGGGCTATCCGAAGTGTGTTCCTTCATCAAAAGCCGCAAGTATGTCTTCTTCTGAGAAGAAAAGTGCAACCAGAAGGAAAAAAGCAACCAACCCTTCTGGTGGTGGCAAGAAGCCAACATATGCGAGGACGTAATGGCAGATAAAAAGAAAAAACTTACTGACAGGCAAAAAGCCACTATGAAGAAGCATTCCAAGCATCATACAAAAAAACATATGGATTTTATGACTAAGAGAATGATGGGTGGATCAAGTTTTACTCAAGCTCATAAAGATGCCATGAAAAAGGTTGGGGAGTGATGGCAGACACATGGCAAAAGAAAGCGGGACAAAACCCAGAGGGAGGCCTGAACGAAGCTGGAAGGCGTTCGCTGCGAAGGCAGGGGAAAAATATCAAACGCCCAGTTTCAAAAGAACAGGCCAAGAAAAGCCCAAAGGCGGCAGCAAGGCGTAAGTCTTTTTGTGCCAGAATGAAAGGCATGAAAAAGAAGCTGACATCAGCTAAGACAAGGAATGATCCTAATAGTCGTATTAACAAAGCACTAAGGAAGTGGGATTGCTAAATGAGTGAGGAACTACAAGAAACCGCAGAGGTTGAAGAACAGTCACAGGTTCAGGCAGATATGCAGGAGCAACCTGAGGAATCATTTACAGATAGACCAGATTGGCTTCCAGAAAAGTTTAAAAGCCCAGAAGAACTAGCGAAAAGCTATAGCGAGCTGGAGCGTGGGTTTTATCAGCGCAAAGATGATATGCGTGAGCAAGTCATCGATGAGATCAATCAGGAAGCGATGAAAGATGCTCCTGCTAGCCCAGCAGATTACGATGTTAATTTTGCTGCACCAGAAGGTCTTGAATACACAGTTGATGAAGATGACCCTCTTCTTGGGTGGTTTAAGGGAAAGGCTCATGAGTATGGCCTCTCACAAGATGAGTTTGATGGTCTAATTAATGAGTATGCACAGGCTGATATTCAGCGTGGACCAGACTGGAGCGTGGAAGCTGAAGCTCTTGGTGAGTATGCAGAAGATAGGCTTACCCGTGTAGATGGTTGGGCAAGAACAAGCCTGACTGAAGAAGCGTATAATGTTTTTGCAAACATTCCTGCTTCATCTAACATGGTTCAATTGTTTGAAGAACTGATGGAGCTGAATGGTCAGCCTCAGTTTAATATGGTTTCTGAGACAGAGTTTCAGGAAGTTATATCCTTGGATGATCTTAGATCAATGCAGAACGATCCTAAATATTGGAAAGAAAAGGATCCTTCATTTATTGCTAAGGTTCGTGCAGGATTCGATCACTATTCAAAGCGAAACCGTTAATGTGAATTAACAAGCTGAAAATAGTGTGACATGTTGTTTGTACTAGACGGCCCTAACGCAATGGATAATCTCCGGACCCTGCGCTGATGGATAACCAGACTAGAATCGAACTTGTTTTAACTCGACCAACCCTGAGGAGGGTATAATGGCTACACCTACCATTAGCACTTCCTTTATCGAGGAGTTTGAGTCTGGCGTTCACATGGCGTACCAGCGCATGGGATCCAAACTCCGGAACACCATTCGTACTGCGAATGGGGTCAAGAATAAGACCACGTTCCAAAAGATCGGTAAGGGCTTTGCTACAACCAAAGCGCGGCATGGTAATGTCGCACCTATGAATCTTGCCCACACTAACGTCAGCGTAACCCTTGAGGATTACTTTGCTGGTGAGTGGGTAGATGATCTTGACCAGCTCCGTATCAACCATGATGAGATGCTTGTCGCTCAGCAGTCTGGTGCATATGCACTTGGCCGTAAGACCGATGATTTGATTCTGGCTGCTATGGATGCCACAAGCTCAAACCATAATGAAACAAGCAACGGCGTTACTCTTGCTTGGGCGTTTGGCTTGATGGAGCTTTTTGGTAACAACAATGTTCCTGACGATGGTCAGCGTTACGTTGCTGTTGGCTGGGAGCAATGGTCACAGCTTCTTGATCTGGATGAGTTTTCTCGCACTAACTATGTTGGCGAGGCTGACCTTCCTTTCAATAACGCTATGACTGCCAAGGAATGGCTTGGCTTCATGTGGTTCCCATTCTCTGGTCTTGATGAGACAAACGGATCTGATGCTGCTGGCACAACACATCGTAAGTGTTTTGCATGGCACAGCGGCTCTATTGGTCACGCAATCGGGGCTGATGTTTCGTCCAACATGCAGTATCATAACGATAAGGATGCGTACTTTGTTCTGAACAAGATGCAAATGAACGCAACCCTGATCGATGCTGAAGGTTGTTTCGAACTTGAGCTGAAGAAATAAGGAGAAGTTGAGATGGCTTATACAGACGCAAACTTCACCTTGGTCAACTATTCAGGCAATGGATTCCATATCTGGCATTACACATCCAGTGGAGATGCTCTGAATACTATTGATACTGCTGGCTACTTTAATAGTAAGGCCAGTGAGATCAATGTTGGCGACGTTATCTTTGTTAACGCCTCAAATGGCTTTGGCATTGCAACCGTTGTTTCTAATTCTGGCGGTACCGTCGATACCGGCGATATCGTGAGCATGACAACGGATAGTCGTTAATGGCTAAGGCTCCAGCAAAAAAGAAGGCGGCAGCGAAAGCTGCCCCTTCCTCATCTGCCAAGACTCTCAACCGTCGCAATGGCACAGTTACTCTTGGTAAGAATGCAACTCTTGGAAAAAAGGCAAGTTAATGAAAAAGTCAGTTAAGAAGCCTAAGCCACGCAAGGGTGGTGGCTACTGATGTACAACAAAGGCAAGAGCAAGAAAAAAACTGGTAAGACAATGGGCAATTCCACGCTTACTGCAAAACAAAAAACTCTTCCTAAAGAGCTTCAGGAAAAGATCTTGGCTTCTAAGAAAAGGGGGTCTTGATGCACGCAGGATTTAAAAACTGCCCGACATGCCCAACAAAGGCAAAGTGTCGTACAGCAGGGAAATGTCTAAATAAGAAGAAGTCTCCGAGAAACATGGGGCGCTAATAAATGCCAACAACTCCATCTACCGATATAGAAGTAGCACAGAAGGCAATGGTTCTGATCGGTTTGGAGCCATTAACTTCATTTACGGATGCTACTGATGAAGCTCTTGTTGCCAACACAATCTATGAAGATGTTGTTGCTGATTGTTTAAGCCAACATAACTGGAATTTTGCTACAGGACAGCAGACGCTTGCTAGGTTGACTGATGTTCCCGTTGATCGATGGGATGCTGCTTATGCGCTTCCGACTAATCCAGATACTCTACAGGTCATAACTGTCACTATCGATGATGTGCCACAGCGTTATGATATCTATGAGCGTTATGTTTACATCAATGCACAGGCAGAAGACACAGTTGTTCTTAACTATGTATTCAGGCCTGAGACACAGTATTGGCCTCCGACATTTACCATGTGGACGATATTCAGACTTGCATCCATTTTGGCTTTGTCAGTGACACGCAAAGCAGATGTTGCAAGCTCGTACACTACGCTTGCCGACGCTCAGTTCCGTCGTGCAAAGGCAAGGGATAGCCAGCAGGTAACAACACAAGGTCTACGATTGAGCAGATTCCATCGTGCCAGACTTGGAAATGGAATCTTTCAAGAAATAGAAGGCACATAATTAAATGGCTCTGCTCAGAGACTTCTACACTAACTTTACATCTGGAGAGCTAACCCCACTCTTTACATCGAGAGTGGACTCCAATGCCTATAAGAATGGTGTAAAGGATCTTGAGAACTACCGTATTCTCTCGCAAGGTGGTATTCGCCGTAGAGGTGGCCTTCGGTATCTACAGACAATTACAAACACAGCTTATCAGGTAGAACCTTACATCTATGATGAGGATGAAGCCTACATTCTTCTATTTTCTAACACAAAGTTAGAAGTAGTTGACGCCTCAAGCCCAACAACAATTGTTCAGACTATTACATCCTGTCCTTGGACTACAGCGATGATTAGTAAGCTGAAGGTGTCTCAGTCTGGAGATACGATGATTGTCGTTCATCCAGATATGGCAATGCAGAAGATTACTAGGACAGCGGTAGATACATTTGCCCGTGTTGATTACGCTTTTGACTCAGCAGATGGAAAAACTTTTCAGCCCTATTTTAGGTTCTCGTCTCCATCAATAACCATTACGCCGCAGAACACTAATACTAATTCACAGACATTTACTGCAAGCTCAGCCGTTTTTAGTGCAAATGATGTAGGCGACAAGATTGAGTATGCCGACTCTGCTGGAACTGTTGTTCATATATCCATTACTGGCTTTACCTCTACAACAGAAGTTGTGGGAACATTCAGCGCTGCTGTAGCAAATACAAATGCTAGAGATACTTGGAAAGAACAAGTATTCTGCTCTCAGCGTGGTTATGCCAGAAGCGTGGCATTTCACGATCAGCGCCTGATATTTGGTGGATCAAAAGATCTTCCCAATAGTTTGTTTATGTCAAAGGTTGGAGAGTTTTTTAATTTTGATGTGGGGACAGGTCTTGATGATGAATCAATCCAAGTCCAGATTGCAGAAAACCAAGTCTCTGAAATCAAGACGATTCAATCTTTCCGTCATTTATCGATTTTTACGTCTGAAGCTGAACTCTTTGTTCCGACGACTGAAAACAGGCCGCTGACTCCAAGCACAATAGCGATTAAGCGCCAGACATCTTATGGCAGTGGGGATGTTTCTCCAGTTGAGTTTGATGGCGCATTGGTCTTTTTGACCAAATCCAAGGGTGCTGTCAGGGAGTTTGTTTACTCTGACCTTAGCCAAGCCTACAACTCAGATGCTCTTACGTTGCTGTCTCAGCATATGATTGGATCTCCAGTTGATATGGTAGCCCAACGTGAAGCATCGGATCAGGTAGAAGCATATCTGTATACAGTAAACTCTGCTGGCAAAATGCCAGTCATGGTTAGCATTCGTAAAGAGTCTCTTCAGGGATGGGCTGAGTATACTACAAATGGCCTATTTAAGAATGTTGTTAATGTAAACAGGCAAATCTTTGTTGTTGTTGAGCGCACAATCAACAGTCAGACAAAGACCTTCCTAGAGCTTCTTGATAACGAATATCATATTGATGCAGCATCAAAACAAACAAATGGATCTGCGATAACAACCTGGACTGTTAGCCATTTGCCCAGCACAGAAGTTGTTGTTAAGTCTGGCAACTACTCATTAGGGACATACACCACCAACGGATCTGGGCAGCTTACGCTTACGACACCCGTTGATAATGTAGAGATTGGGATTAACTACACTCCCACAATGACGACCCTGCCCCCTGAGTTTACATTACCAGATGGCATATCAGTTGGTCAGAAGCGCAGGATTGTAAGGGCTGTGCTTGATCTTAATGAATCTCTAGATGTAAAAACAAAAGGTACAAGTGTTTTAATCAGGCGTGTTACAGATGACTTCTCTCAAGAGCCTACGCCTATTAGCAATAGAAAAGAGATCTATCTTTTGGGGTGGTCATCTGAAGGGACAGTCACAGTGACTCAAGACCAGCCGTTGCCACTAACACTAAATGGCTTGCTGTTGGAGGTAGAAATCTAATGGGTGTTGGACTCCAAGTAGCTGGCTTGATGATGAGCATGAAGGCCGCCAATATGCAGAAGTCTGCATATGAGATGGAGGCTCGCTCTTATGAAGAGCAAAAAGAGATGGCCAAAATTGAAGCTGGTCAGCAAGAAGAGGCAAGAAGGCTTCTTCTTAGAAAGCAGCTTGCGTCTCTTGGTACAAGCATGTCTTCTCAGGGTGTTGCGCTTGGCACAAGCCCAAGTGTATTGGCACTGGGAGACGATGAGAAGAAGCTAGCAAATCAGGACATTGCAAATATAAGGCTTATGGGCCTTGCAAACAGAAGAAAGTATGAATTGAGTGCTGCTGGGTCAAGAGCTGCTGGGAAAGCGGCCGTTCTTGGTGGTTTTGCAAAGACAGCAGCTGGTGCAGCTAGGATTATGAGCGGGTAATGGTTTTTAAGAAAACAGAAGGTCTTTCTACTAGGGTTCGTCCCAATGGTATGCCTAACCTAAGCGGCTATAAAGCTGCTGCCGCTCAGTACGATCAGATATCTGCTCAGATGTACAATCTTGGCGCTGATATGCGTAAGAACGATCTTAATGCCGCAATACTAGAAGCTGAGGCTGCTGGCAGAACTGCTGGTGCTACATATGACAAAGACAAAAATCTTGTTCCCTTAACCAACCTTAGCCTTTCTGATTCTATTGAGAGTCAGGTTTTTGGGTCCAACGAAAAGGAATCTCTAAGAGCGGCATATAAAAAGGCGGCTCTTAGCACATATGCAGCAAGCATTAACCTTGATGCAAGGAATGTTGCGAGAGCAGCCTTGGCTGCTAATCCCTCAGATCCTGATGGGGTTCGTGGTGCATTAGATGGCTACATAGAAAACCTTGGTGTTGAAGACGAGGTTATGGCTTATGTAATGCCTAATATTGTCGCTCAGTTTACTGCGGTAGAAGGGCAAGCCAATGCCGCAATGATTCAAGATGCTAACGAGACTAAAGAGCGAATAATGCTCGAGCATATTGATGATTTGACTGACAGAGTTTCTGTAATTACGGCAAAAGGTTCTGGTGTTGATGAAATGGCCGCACAGGGCCATGCTGCTATGATATCAGATCTTAATGGGGAAATTGAGCAAGCCTTTGAAACCCTTGGAACTATTGGATACAAGCCAGACCAAATAGATGCCTTGAGAGAGGCTATTGCTGGCAAGGTGGCAACAAGGGCATCAGTTGCTCACATTGAAAGGTTCTATACATCAACAGGAAGCTTGTCTGCCTCTCTTAAAGAAATTCAAAAACTAGAGAATGATTTTAGTGATGATCCAAATATAGATGGCGGCGCTGTTGCTCAAGAGATGCGTAATCATTTAACTCAGCTTGCTACCATTACGAATGCTGTTGAAAAAGAAAAGAACGACACAGAGCGTGATGTTTATGATGATGCTAGGCTGTCAATAACTCTTGGAGAAATTAGCTCTAAGACTGAAATATTGGCTTTGCCTGTAAATACAGCCCAGAAAGAAACCCTTATAAGTCACTTTAATAGCTATCAATCAAGTCTGGCTAACGCTGCGGCATCTTCTAGAGCTGCCGAAAAAGCTGCAAATCTAGAAATGTTTGATACATTTATGATTCCTATCAAAAACCCACAAAACTATTCAGAGTCAGAGCTTCTTGGCAATAGAGCTGGCATTATATCTATGTGGGAAAATGGGAAGCTTCCGGCAGCTAAGTATACAGAGTTTATATCTGCATATCAGAGCGTTTTAGATGCTGAGTTAAAAGAATACAACGAAGACGTTACTGGATCCATAAAGGAAAAAGGCGATTCTTCTATCGCTTTCATTAGGTCAAAGATTGGGCCATCTGGAGATTTTTCTGTTACTGAACAGTGGCTAAATGGCCAGCTAAAGGTTCTGGAAGAAAAGGGCTATGTCGGAACTGGCGATGGCGCAGTTATGACTCGTTCTGCTTATCAGACTATGGTCAACGGATACCTGACTAAAAGAAAGTCTTACATTGAAAAGAATAAAAATCTTTTCCTTGCTAGGGCCGCTGTTGAAAATGGCACCGCAAGTAAAACTCAAATATCTCTTTTGCAAAGCAATGTGAGTGCAAGGTTTATTCCTGACGAAACTGGATCAATCTGGACCCACTCAGACCCAGAAGTTAGGGAGCAGAACTTTGAGTTAGCAACTAAATTCTTTCTTAAGTACAAGATCCTTCCTGCTGAGCTTCAGGAGGGTTTGGCAGATCTTAATGGTGCTGCACATCTTTCAGAAGAAGCTTTTGTAACAAAGCTTCAGATATTTAATAAAATATTTGAGAGCATAAAAAGAGGGACAGCTGATGGTGGCTCTACTGATCTTGCCATGCCTGAGCTAATTGCTCGTCGTATTATGAAGGAGCACGGCATCAATGTTGGGAATTACGAAATAGCTGCTATCAAGGGCAGGATTGCTTATCGTGACGCAATGGCTACTGCTGGCGACTCAACCAATAGCGTAAGGAGAGTCTTGAACAATCTTGATAATGCTTACCCTGACTTAAGATCTGCAATTAAAGGTGAGTTTAAGGATTCTGTAAGTGGTCAGGGATACTTTGACTTTTTTGTTAATAACTTTGTCCCGTTTGTAGATACAAAAGATGCTAGAGAATTGAATATCATTGACAGACTGAGAAGTAGCGGTCCTGCCGGAATGGCTGGCGATATTGATGAAGCTTATATCGGCGATGATCGTTTGATGAGGCTAGTTGAGCTTGATGTTCAAAATCAATTTGCTACAGGCCAAATTGTTGGATACGACAAAGATTCTTTACAGCAAGCCATTAAGAACGCTGTTGTAAATTTGTCTGCTGATGGAAAGGGAAATGGCTTAGTCGGTATAAGTATTGATTCTGATAACAATCCATACTGGGCTGTTTACCCTTGGTATGATGCTGCTAAGAAGTCATTTGGAGATGTTCCTGTAGATGATGTTGGCGAAGCTGTTTTCTCTGACATACGTCAAAGAGTTCTTGGCTCTGAGTTTATGATTGGGAAAAGGCAAAAAGACCTATTAGAAGGCGACGGAGTTATCATCCTTAATGCCAACACTGCCGTTGGTGGAGATCAAAGGTACACAGTAAGCGTTGTCGATACAGAAACAAATCAGGCGTACAATATTTTAAATGACTATCGATTTGAGTTTAACTCAAGTATGCAAAACGCCACTTATCAGCTTGCTCTTTCTAGCGTTAAGAATGACAAGATTAGAAGGTTTATGGCGAGCATACCAATGATGAAATCAGTAGTTGTTAGTGGCGCTATGGAAGAGATACAGGAAAATTATGAAGACCTGACAGATCCCAGCACTTTTTCTAGGGTTTTAAACTTTATTGTAGAAAACAATCCCTTTTATGAATTTGAAGAAGGGTTGCAGAGAAGCATGAGTCCTTCTGATAGAGCTGATATGGAGATTCTGTTTAGGTTTATGAATGGTGAGCTGCGAGGTGATTCTGATGTCTATGCTGCCAGAGAGGCTTACGAATGAGCAATATTGATTGGGACTTCATTAGCGCAAGAGAAGGTAAGGGCCGCTTAACAGGATACGTTCCTGATGCAGATGGCTCTGATTCTGGTGTTACAATTGCTACCGGATTTGATCTTGGAGCAAGAAACCTTGCGGATCTTACAGGCCTTCCAAAGACCCTTATTGATAAGCTTACTCCCTATCTTGGCATCAAGGGAGCGCAAGCAGAGGAAGTTGCGGGCAATCTTCTTATTACTGATCCAGAAGCCAAGACTATTGATGAGTTTTCCAAGAAAGATGCTGTAGAAAAGCTGCAAACCAAATGGCAAGCAGCAACTGGCGAATCCTTTGATGATCTCCCTAAGCACAAAGCAACAGTAATCGCATCAGTTGCATTTCAGTATGGTGACTTGCAAAGCGAAACTCCAAACTTCTGGAGACAGGTAACATCTGACGATTGGGATGCTGCTGAGAAGAACCTGAGAAACTTTGGGGACAACTACAAAACCCGACGAAACTTAGAAGCAGATTACTTTATCGGTGGCTTAAGCGAGGATGAACTCGCAGCAAAAAAAAAATTTGAACAAGAATTAAGAAGAGATGTTCAGTACGGTATTCAAGAAGCACAGATCTTTGAAGGCAGAGATCGTGGTGACTTTGAGGATTTGGGCACTGCACCAACAGGTACACAAGAAAAAGATGTAAGGGACTTATCAAACCCTGAACTTGTTAATCTTGTTCAGGGCAAAATAGAAAGTATAAGAAGCGCAGATGATCCTGTAAGCGAGGAGGCTTTTCCCTTAGATCGTCTTGATGATGAGGTTATACCGGCACCTCCTGTTGCAAGCCTTGAGCCTGTAAAGGTGGAGAGTGATGACCTTAACCTTACATCCGTTACAAGGCCGTCAGATGTAAAGCCTGAGCCTTTTCAGCCTTATGTTCCCCCGAAGGCAAAGCCAGATGAATCATACGAAGATATGGTCAATCGCCTTATTGATGAGGATTTGGCAAGCGCCGGTCCTGTTGCTGAGACGTTAAAAGCCAATCAATTTGGTGAAGCTGGCATGGCGATGTTTACTGATAATAGTAGTGAGATATGGGGAGCTGCTTTTAGGCAAGTTAATCCTATTGCTGCTGCTGGACGAGTAATTAATGACATGCTTAAGGACATCGATGATGATCCTGATTATGATTTTGCAGGAGATCCTCAACTAAAAGGGAGAGAGGACTCTTGGTGGCGTTTTTATGATTCTAAAAGCGCTGCTGAAACAGCAATGAGGCTTGAAAGGTTTGACCAAGAGCTAGAAGATCAGCAAGTTTTAAGTAGCTCGAACTCAACAGGTGTGGCTATGGGAGCTGCTCTTCTTACGCCAACAAGCGCCCTGCCTCTTGCTCCCTTAAGATACATGGCTGCCCCAGGAATGGTTACTAGGTTTGGCACCGGAGCTGCGTTTAGTGCCGCTCCTATTGCGGCTGAGCAGATGGTTTTAGGGGCTGCAAATGAAACACGAACAATTCAAGAGGCTGGCTTAGCAGTCGGCCTTGCTGCTGTTATTAGTGGATCTGCTAATGCGGCATTTGGAAAGTACATAGCTAGATCTACAAAATCTAAATATCTTGCAAAGCAAGCTGATGATGAGCCTTATTATACCGGTGGAGGCAATGCTGGGGCTGCCATGAACCCAGATTCTCCCCTATATCGAGAGAATCTTAGAAAAACCCTTGAGGGGGATGCGGCAAAAGAAACTGGTATTGGATTAGAAAAAGCCCCTCTCAATCCAGTATTGAGGATGCTTCAAAGCAATAACCCTCTTGTGCGTGGGATTACCGCTCAGCTTGTTGATATGGGTGGTGTAATGCAGAAGAAGGTTGATGATGGAATTGCTATGGATCAAGGAGTGGAGAAGGTTTTTGCTTCTACATATCTTGGCCCATTGGTCGAGTCTTTAAGGGAATCTAACAGAGCATACCTTGCTTATCGCGGTGCTGTTGCAAGGCCCAGTGATGCCGGACAGGCTCTTCAAATTATGGGCATTGGCTTAAAAGACAAGTTTACTAGAAATACCGATTTTATCACTGAAGCTGAGTTCCGTATTAGGATTGGTCAAGCAATGCGTAGGGGCGATGTTGACCAAGTTGGTGATGCTGCAAGCCAATACGTTAGTCAGGCTGCCAAGCAATCAAGAACTGTCTTTAAGTTTATAAAAGAAGAAGCAGAAAAGATTCGTTTATTTGAAAGTGAAATTCAAAGATCTATTAGGGCTGCTAAAGCTGCTGGTGACGATGCTTTGGTTTCTACGCTTAAGGAGAGGTTGAAAGACCTCAGAGAAAAAGGTGTAAGTCTTAATACAGCAGAAAGCTATGTTCCAAGGCTTTATCGAATAGACAGGATTGAGGCAAATCCAGATAAATTTAAAATGATTATCAGGCAATACGCTCACGAAAAGCTGGGGCTAAGGGGTGCTGACGCAACAAAATATGTTGATGATGTTTACGATACCATAACAAGGTCAAAGCCATTTGTTATTGCTGATGAGGCTGTTGAAAACATTGAAGGTGTTGTTGCCCCCGGATCTGCAAAGGCCAGAGAGCTTGAGATTCCAGATGAAGTTATTGAGGAGTTTCTTGAGAGCGATATTGAGGTTCTTCTTCGTCACCATGTTCGCACAATGGGAATGGACATAGAGCTTACAAAGCGCTTTGGCAGCATAGACATGAAAGCTGCTGTGGATCAGATAACAGATGAATGGGAGCGAATGATAAAGGCTGTTAAGGATCCAGCCAAAAAAGATGCCATGCGTAAGCAGATGATGAATGATCTCAGGGATGTTCGTGCCATTCGTGACAGGCTTCGTGGAACATATGGAGCATCAAAAGATCCTCACGCTATGTCTAGTAGGTTTGTGAGGGCTATGAAGTCATTCAATGTTATCACCCTTATGGGTGGGGCAACAGTTTCATCAATACCTGATGTTGTTCGTGTTGTAATGGTTGAAGGATTTCAGAACGCATACGGTAAAGGATTTAAGAGGGCTTTTAGAGATCAGGCAAAGATACTGAGAACCTTAAAGGATCGTGAGCTTAATCAGTCTGGCGTTGCTGCTGATGCAGTTCTTGGACTTAGATCTCAGGCAATGTCTGATGTAGGCGACATATTTGGCAACAGAACAGCGGCAGAAAGGTTTCTCAATCAAAGCGCTTCTGTAATGTTTTTTATTAATGGCCTTAATATGTGGAATCAGTTTCTCAAAGAGTTTGCTGGTGGAGTCACCACTCTTCGCATGACAGAAGCCATTATGAATCCTTGGGGTAAGTTATCGAGAGCTGACAAAGAAAAACTATTAAAGAATGGAATAGATCAGCAAATGCACATGAGAATGCAGATGCTGATTAAGAAGCACGGAGAGCAAGTTGATGGTGAGTGGCTGCCAAATACTGAGCTTTGGGGGGCTGCTGGACAGACTGAAAGGCTTACTTTTAGAACAGCCTTAAACCAGAACGTAGATAGAATTATCATTACTCCTGGTGCTGGTGATCGTGCATTGTGGACATCAACTGAGTTTGGCTCACTGATGACACAGTTTAAGTCTTTTGGTCAGTCGGCAAACATGAGGCTTTTGACTTCTGGGCTACAGGAAAGAGATGGTGCCTTTTGGCAAGGTGCATTCTTGCTTGTCGGGGCTGGGGCTATAGTAAATGAAATAAAGAGAATGCAGTATGGAATCGACAAAGACGAGACTTTTGGGGAAAAGCTAGTTAATGCTGTAGATAGATCAGGTTTGCTTGGTTCGTTTATGGACGTAAACAATGTTGTTGAGAAGCTTAGTAATTATGGCTATGGGCTTCGTCCCGCTTTGCTAGAGGATCAAAAGAGGTACATGCCGCCTCAAGCCAAAATAGGATCTATTTTTGGCCCTGCATCAAGTCAGATTATGAATCTTGGTGGCGTTACAAAAGATCTTATGAATGGCAACTTTAACCAAGACACAAAGGATAGCTTGAGGTTTTTGCAACCAATGGGCAATCATCCGGTTATTGACCCTTTGTTGGACAAAATCTATGGACAAGCAAAGTGAATTAACATGACCAAGACAGGAAGGTATAAGTAATTATGGCTACTATATCAATTGCTGATAGTGATGCTCGAGTACAGTACACCCAAGCGGTGACTGCAAACTCGACTACGTTGACTATCGACTTTCCCTTCTTCAGTCTTGATGACATCAATGTAATTGTTACGAGCGCTGCTGGAACAGACACCACCCTTACAAGAGGAACTGGAACCGGCACGTTTGCCGTTAGTGGCACTGCGGTAGATGACGGTTTTTCCGGCGGCAATATTACGCTAGGTGATACTTACAGTGATGCTGCTACCAAGTTTACAATCTTTCGAGATATCCCTGTAACAAGAACAACTGACTTCCCCACATCAGGTCCATTTAATATCTCTGCTCTTAATACAGAGTTGGATAAGCTGTTTGCCATTGAGCAGGAGCTTGAGACTAAAATTGGCCGTACCATGAAGCTGGCAGACTCTGATACTGCTGCTACACTGTCTCTTCCAAACCTTGATACACGAAAAGGCACAACGCTTGCCTTTAATACGACCACAGGTTTGCCAGAGGCTGGTCCTAAGATTGGTGATGTTTCTACCATTGCGGCCATTACTGCTGATATTGCGGCACTTGCTGACATCGAGGATGGCACCACTGCAACAGATGCTATCTCTGGCCTTGCTGCTATTAAAGCCAATGTAACTACAGTTGCAGGAATAAGCAGCAATGTAACAACTGTAGCTGGTCAAACGACCAACATGCAGAATATTACTGATAATCTTAGTGCTGTTCAAAACGCTGCAACAAACGCCACAACAGCCACAACAAAGGCCAGTGAAGCTGCAACAAGCGCTACAAATGCGGCATCATCAGCCACTTCGGCTGCATCATCAGCCACAACAGCGACGACAAAAGCCTCAGAAGCATCGACATCAGCTACAAATTCGGCAAGTTCTGCGTCTACTGCCTCTGGTCATAAAGACACTGCCACTACAAAGGCATCAGAGGCAGCATCATCGGCCACGGCTGCTGCGGCATCTGCCACAACGGCCACTACTCAGGCCAGTACAGCAACCACACAGGCCAC
>Ga0181408_1000171_pt1 | contig 20534 bp, 11 predicted proteins | sample 31SPOviralmetaG_FD_130137 | JGI IMG/M metagenome (GOLD analysis project Ga0181408, IMG submission 130137) | Marine viral communities from the oligotrophic San Pedro Time Series (SPOT) site, San Pedro Channel, CA, USA - 31 SPOT_SRF_2012-02-16 | ecosystem: Environmental > Aquatic > Marine > Strait...
AAAAAATGATTTATTACCTATTAACTTTGAGTCAGATGGTAATGATGATTTAAGTGGATTTGATTTAGGTTCGTTAGGGCCTAAATAAATCTTTTATTTATTTAATTATATTATATTATGTCAACAGAAGTAAAGCAAGAAGGCGACTTTAAAATTAAAAAGTCTAAGCCAAAAAATTTAGGTAAAAATATAGACGCCAAAGATGGTGTTAAAAAAGTTACAATATCTGAGCCTAAAGATGAAATAAAAAAAGAAGAGGTAACTAAAGTAGTTGTACCTGCAGAAGATAAAAAAGAAGAAGATGCCATTCAAATCGGAGAAACAAATGCAAGCGATGTTGCTGTCGAAGAATCAAAAGACAGTGCAAGTAGCGAAGAAGTGGTTGAAGAGGTACGGGAACCCGTTCAAGATGAAAAGCCAGTTCTTGAAGAAATAACTGATGAAGAGGTAGCTGAAGAAGTTAAAGAAGTAAAGCAAGAAGTTAAAGAAGCTAAAAAGCAAGCTGAAGAAACAGGTAAGCCTTTACCAGAAAATATTGAAAAGCTTGTTTCTTTTATGGAAGAGACAGGTGGAAGCATAGAAGATTACGTGCGGCTTAATGCTGATTATTCTAATGTTGACAATAACACATTGTTAAGAGAATACTATAAACAGACAAAACCGCATTTAAACATTGAAGAAGTAAACTTCCTCATGGAAGATTCTTTTTCATATGATGAAGAATTAGATGAGGAGCGAGATATCCGCAAAAAGAAACTCGCAATAAAAGAAGAGGTTGCAAAAGCCAAAAACTTTTTAGAAAGCTCAAAAAGTAAATACTACGACGAGATCAAGTTGAGACCGGGCGTAACTCAAGAGCAGAAAAAAGCTATGGACTTTTTCGATCGCTATACGAAGGAGCAGGAGACTGCAACTCAGAATCATAATGATTTTAAACAAAGTACAGATGAACTTTTCAAATCAGATTTCAAAGGTTTTGATTTTAAAGTAGGAGAAAAGAAATTCAGGTACGGTGTGCAAAATCCAGAAAAACTAGCTGATAAACAATCTAATATCACGAACCTAGTCGGGAAGTTCTTTGATAGTGAAGGTAAGGTAAAAGATTCTAAAGGTTATCACAAAGCTATTTATGCTGCTGAGAATGTAGATACTATCGCTAATCATTTTTATGAACAAGGAAAAGCAGATGCAATCCGAGAGGTTGTTGATGGTTCTAAAAATCCTAGCACAAGTCCAAGACAGACTGCACAGACTGATGGATTTAAAGATGGGATTAAAGTAAAAGTGTTAGGCGATAAATCAAATGATTCTTCAAGATTATCAATTAAAAAAATCAAAATTTAAAACTATATAAATTATGGCACTATCACCATTGTTTGGATCATTAGTTCCAAGCCAAAAATTACAAGCCCTGGAGACTAACTATCTTAGTTTCACAGATGGCAACAATGATTTCGCACAACAGTACCTACCTGAGATCTACGAACAAGAAGTAGAGCGTTACGGAAACAGAACTCTTTCTGGTTTCTTACGTATGGTTGGAGCTGAAATGCCTATGACGTCTGACCAAGTTGTTTGGTCTGAACAGAACCGCTTACACATCGCTTATGATAATGTTATCATGGCAGCTGGAGCAGCGGTTAATGTACTTTCTTTCAACGTTACTGCTAGCATAACTAACGTTATTGCTGTTAAGGATACTATTGTTATAATGGATCCAACTAACGGAGTTGAATGTACTGCAATAGTAACTGCAAGAACCGCTGGTGTTGTTGGAGGAGCTGATGCTACTATTACAGTTGCGCCTTACGGAGCTGCTGCAGTTTCTTCTGCAACAGGTGCTGGAGGTATTGGAGCTGGAGCACGTACAGATCTTAAGATCTTTGTTTACGGTTCTGAGTATGGAAAAGGACTTGGCGACGCTACTGCGGAGTCTATTACTCCTTCTTTCACTCAATTCAGTAACTCACCTATCATTATCAAGTCTAAGTATCAAATCTCTGGATCTGACACTGCACAGATTGGTTGGGTAGAAGTTGCTACTGAAGACGGAACTAATGGATATCTTTGGTACTTGAAAGCTGAGTCTGAGACACGACTACGTTTTGAAGATTACTTGGAGATGTCTGTTGTTGAAGGAGAATTAGCTGCTGCTGGTTCTGCTGCTTTAGGAGCTAACAACAAAGGTACTCAAGGATTGTTCTCTGCTATTAAGACAAGAGGTAACAACTTCTCTGCTTACGGTGGAACTTTAGCTGAGTTTGATTCTATTCTTAAGAACCTTGATACTCAAGGAGCTATTGAAGAGAACATGCTTTTTGTTAACAGAAGCCTTTCACTAGAGCTTGACGACATGCTTGCTGGCTTGTCTGCTGGAGCAAACGGTGGAACTGCTTATGGTTTGTTTGAGAATTCTGAAGAAATGGCGTTGAACTTAGGTTTCACAGGTTTCCGAAGAGGTTCTTATGACTTCTATAAGACTGACTGGAAATATCTTAACGATGCTTCTACTCGAGGTGGTTTAGTTAAAGCTGCTGGTGGCGCTGGTATTGCTCCAATTGAGGGAGTATTAGTTCCTGCTGGAACTTCTACTGTTTACGATCAAACTTTAGGCACTAACATCCGCCGACCATTCTTACACGTACGTTATCGTGCCTCTCAAGCTGATGACCGTCGTATGAAGTCTTGGTTGACTGGATCTGTTGGAGGAGCTTACACTTCTGATCTAGACGCTATGCAAGTACACTTCTTATCAGAGAGATGTCTTTGTGTTCAAGGTGCGAACAATTTCGTAATCTTCACTAAGTAATCGATCAATTAAAGTAATGTTACCCCTGGCTTTTGCTGGGGGTAATTATTACTCTTTTAAACTATTTAATCTTATTATATCATGGCTAAAAAAGCTACAGCTAAAAAAGTTGAGGTAGCACCTCAAGAAATTGAAACTCCACAATACGTGGAACCAACACCACAAAAGGTAGCAAAAGCTCCTAAGTGGGAAATAAAAGATAGAGTATATCTTTTACAAGACAGACACAAACCATTAACATATACTTTGCAAAGTAAGCATCATCACAGATCTTCATTGCTTTGGTTTGACCAAGATACAGGTATGCAAAGAGAATTACGCTTTGCTCTTAACCAAAATTCTCCTTTTGTTGATGAACAAAAAGGTGAAGTGACACTTGGTCATATAATGTTTGAAAATGGTGAATTAAAAGTTGCTAAAGAGCAACAAAACTTACAAAAACTATTGTCTCTTTATCATCCTAGTTTAAATAAAAAATATTACGAGTTTAATCCTATTGCTATTGCAACAGATGAGCTTGATGATATTGAACTAGAAGTAGATGCTTTAGTAGCTGCAAGATCTATGGATATAGATCAAATGGAAGCTATACTTAGAGTTGAAGTAGGTTCAGAAGTTTCTAAAATGAAAAGTAAAGAAATAAAAAGAGATCTTATGTTTTTTGCTAAAGAAAACCCAGGTTTATTTTTAGATCTAGCTAACGATGAAAACGTAATGCTACGAAACTTTGCTATCCAGGCCACAGAAGCTGGAGTAATTAAGCTATTAGAAGATCAACGTACTTTTGTTTGGGCTTCAAATAACAAAAAATTCATGACAGTTCCTTTTGATGAGCATCCATACTCAGCTATGGCAGCATTCTTCAAAACGGATGAAGGTTTGGAAATATACAAATCAATAGAGAAAAAATTCTCATAACATGTAATACTATATAGTAGTCGGGTCACTCTTTATGAGTGGCCTAACTATTATAAATAAAATAAAAAAATAATGGCGGTAAATATAAACACAGTATACACTACAGTATTATACATACTGAATAAAGAACAGCGGGGATATATTCCACCGGCTGAGTTTAATAGTCTTGCTGTACAAGTTCAAAATGATATTTTTGATTCTTACTTTCCTGATGGAAACCAAGTAAACCGCTTAAATCAAAGTAATAGACAAAACGATACTGAGTTTTTTGATATGTTTAAAGACATATCATATAAACTCTTTCCTTTTGAAAAAGAAACAGCTTTTACCTGGAATGCTGCAAATACAGGTTTTATATACACTGGTACTAAAACAATATACAAGCTGGGAGAAATTATTGCAACAACTCCAGCTTCACAAACAGGTCAACCCGCTCAATACGAGTCAGTTGTACAATTAACTAGTAAAAGTGATTATACAGAAATTACAAAATCTAAGCTAACTGCGCCAACAGCTCAATATCCTATTTGCTTCACAACGCAAACAGCTGCTGCAATTGCGCCAGCAACAACTCCACAATTATTAATCAAAGTGTCTCCAGCTTCAGCTACGACAACTTTAGCCGTAAACTGCTTGTTTAAGCCAACTGACCCTTCTTGGGGTTTTACAGTAGGTACATTAGGCCAATATGTTTATAATTCAGCTACTTCAGTAAATTTTGAACTAGATACTTCAGAACAAAACAACCTAGTAATTGAGATATTAAAATATGCAGGTATAATAATTAAGGACCCGCAAATAGTACAAGCTGCAGCACAAGCATCACAACAAGAAGAAATAAACCTAAAACGTTAATAAATGGCATTAATAACTGAAAACAACGCACAATACTACGCTGGAACGCAAGACTTTCTTGTTAGTAATGCAGCTGCTGGTCAATCATATACATGCACATTTGACACTGATTTAGTTTTTGGTAGTCATAATCCATTAGAAACAAACTATGCTTTAAATAACTTTAAGTTATATACTGCTGCTGCAGGTGTTGCTACATACACGGAGTATACAGCGGCTTACACTGTTTTAAATAATGTAATAAAAATTACTAATGGTGTACCTTTAAACACAAGCATTGTAGTTCAATTAAAGAATAAAGAAGGTGGTCAGTATGGTAACAGAGACGCTTATGGTAATACAGTAGAAGAAAACTGGGGATCATATGCTTACATAAAGCTTAATGATATTATAGACAACTATATGGTTGGTTATGTTGGTGACGGTAAGCTAGTAAACAAGGTAAAGAAAAGTGATGTTTTATTCTTTGCTAAAAGAGGTTTACAAGAATTTAGCTACGATACACTTAAAAGTATTAAGTCACAAGAATTAACAATACCACCAAATTTAAGTGTACCTATCCCACAAGACTACGTTAACTACGTAAATATGAGCTGGATAGATCAAGCTGGTATTAAGCATATTATATATCCAACCACACTAACAAGTAATCCTTACAAAACGCCTATACAAGACGGGCAGGGTGTTCCAACTCAAGACAACTTTGAAAGAAACCTACAAGGAACTTCTATAACCAATAAGCGTTGGAAAGATAATAATTTAAAAAATTTAGACAGAGAGCTAGATAATTCATCTTTCTGGGCTAATATATATGGTGGTGGTTTTGGCAACGGTTTTGGAACTGTTGGTGGACAATACGGTATACAACCAGAAATAGCACAGATAAATGGATGGTTTACTATAAACGAAAGAGAAAATAAATTTAGCTTCTCTAGCGACCTTAGTGATAAGTTAATTATACTTAGTTATATATCAGACGGTTTAGCTATAGATAGTGACACTAGAGTGCCTAAAATGGCTGAGGAAGCAATGTATGCGTACATAAGTCATGCAATAATATCTACAAGGTCAAATCAACCTGAATATGTAGTAAACAGATTAAGCAGAGAAAAAGCTGCAAAGCTTAGAAATGCAAAAATAAGATTATCAAATATTAAGCTAGAAGAGTTTACCCAGATAATGAGAGGTAAATCTAAGTGGATTAAAAACTAAAGTTATATGGCCAAAGTCACTAATACTTTTATAAAAAGTAAACTAAACAAAGATTTAGACGCTAGACTGATACCTAATGGTGAATACAGAGACGCCGTTAACGTACAAGTAAGTAGATCGGAAGGTGATAGTGTTGGTTCACTTGAAAATGTTTTAGGTAACATAGAAATAAAAGACTTTGGAAACTCTGATCTTACTTGTATAGGTTATTTTGCAGATGAAGCTAGTGGTATGGTTTATGTTTTTTTAACAGATTACACAGATGCATCACCTAATACCCAAAGATCATATTCAACTACAGCTGAAAATTACATATATAGCTATAACACAACAAACAACACTTCTGTACTTTTAGTACAAGGTTCTTTTCTTAATTTTTCTAAAACAAACCCAATATTTGGTATTAACTTATTAGAAGAGTTTTTATTTTGGACAGATAATAGAAATCAGCCTAGAAAAATAAATATCAATAGAGCTAATCCAAACGGTATAGCAACACCTGATTATTACACTAATGAAGATCAAATATCTGTAGCAAAATATAATCCTTATAAACCTATAGAGCTTTATAGAGAAGCTAGCTCTACAGTCATAGAGACAACAATGGAAGATGCTACTAGTAAATTTCTTCCAAACGGCGGTAGTGTTTTACTTAATGCTAATATAGCAGCTCAAGCAACATCTTTACCTATAGAGGGTGGCTCTGTAAAAGGTCAAGTTCTAACAGCAAGCCCTGTAAACCCTTATACAAATAATATTGGCGCTACCGTTTCTTACGTAGACATAAACAATAATATTCAAACAATATCTGGAGTTACTGTTAATACATTTCCAAGCGGTATATCTATAACTTTAACTGGCACTACAGCAAACGTGCCTGCTTTAACAGCTGGTACAGAAATTATTTTTAATGCAAACCCAAAATATAATTCGTTATTTACAGGAGATTCTGATTATTTAAATGATTTATTTGTAAGATTTAGTTATAGATTTAAATTTGACGATGGTGAATATTCTTTAATAGCACCTTTTACACAAGTTGCTTTTATACCTAAGCAAGATGGGTATTTTATGTATATAAAGCCAGATGCAACTACCTCAACAGCTGGTTTAGACGATCAAGCAAATGCTTATAGAAGTTCTATAGTTTCATTTGTAGAAAATAAAGTTAATATTATAAAGTTAATAATACCAAGACCTAGCGAGTTAAAAACTGGTGGTGGCTTTGCTGGCTCTACACTTGATAATGAATTTAAAATTTCTGAAGTAGATATATTATTTAAAGAATCTGATGCCTTATCTGTTAAGGTAGTTGACACAATTCCTGTTGGAAATATTACTATAAACAATGAAGGGGATATAGAGTATTTATACGAATCTACAAAACCATTTAAAACTTTACCTTCTGATGAGCTTATAAGAGTATATGATAAAGTTCCAGTAAGAGCTCTTGGTCAAGAAGTAAGTGGCAATAGAGTTATATATGCTAATTTCCAAAACAAACACACGCCGCCTGCTGTTTTAGATTACACAATAGCAATAAACGCAAAAGACAATGTGGCTTTAGATAAAGGAACAGCCGTTATACCCGGATCTACTTCTGGTACTACTTTAAATTTTTCTAGTTCTTCTGGAACAATAGATGTAGGTAGTTATATTTATGGAACTGGCATAGTTAAAGGAACAGTTGTAACATCAGTTACAGGTTCACCAGTAAGTTCAGTAACAATAAGTGCGGCTGCAACAAACGCGGTTGGAACAGTAACTTTTAGATCTGCTGGAGACGAAGAGGTAAAAGTAAGCAAGGTAGAATATCCTAACTCGTCAGTTAAACAAAATAGAAACTACCAAGTCGGTGTAGTTTTATCTGACAGATATGGAAGGCAGTCTACAGTTGTTTTAAATGACATAAACCAAGGATCAACAATATATCATCCTTATTTTGGAAAAGGTTTAGAGCAGAATGAATGGCCTGGAGATTCAATAAAAATGTTGTTTAATTCACCAGTAGGACCTACAGCCGCAGACCAAACAAATGAGTGGCCAGGTTTATATAACGGTGATGTTGCTAACGCTAATTACAATCCCTTAGGTTGGTATTCTTATAAAATAGTAGTTAAGCAAACAGAGCAAGAATATTACAATGTTTACCTACCTGGTATAATGGCTGCATATCCAGACTCTACAACTTTAGAAATAGGTAATACGTCTCACGCTGTTTTAATAGCAGATAATATTAATAAAATACCTAGAGACTTATCAGAAGTGGGTCCTGAACAAAGACAATTTAGAAGCTCTGTCCGTTTATACGGTAGAGTTGAAAACACAGCTATAACTATAACTACGTCTCCAAACAATTTTGGTTTAAGCAATAAACAATATTATCCTTCAACTCAAGGTGACACTGCTTCTATAATATCTACAATGAGAGATTTATTTGAAGTTCCTACAACTTTAACAGCTGGTTTTAAGCAGTTTTATGACCACGAGTCAGATCCTTTAATAGCAAGAATAAGTACAGAGTCTAAAATAGGTCAAATATCATCTGTAAACTCAGGTACGGTTCCTCCAGGTATTCAATATTTAGCTGTATATGAAACAGAACCAGTTGAGTCATTAATAGATATTTTTTGGGAAACAACATCTGCTGGACTTATTTCTTCTTTAAATGATGCTATTTTAACTGGAACAGGCGGAGGCGCTTCATTAAGCAGTTTTAATACAAATAACTGGTCAGAAGCTTTGGCTAGCGGAGGTGATATATTAAACGCAGGGTTTAACCTTTTAAATCAAACAGGTCAAGCAATAACAATATCTGGTAATAATTCTTTTGATTTAATAAGCGTTATAGATGGAACAGGACAAGATGTGCAAAACTTACCTTCTGCAGGTCCTTATTTTCAAATGTATTTAGATAGTGGTTTTTATAAAATAAGAACAACATCTACATATTATAGTCAAGTATATTTTGGAACAAACCCTCAGCTTAGAGAATTTACTTTTAATTTTAGGTCTATAATAATTGATGCAAATAATGTTTCTACTACTACTTTATTTAGTGAATTTGCTACAGTTAATAATGTTTCTCCAACTATTACAGCTAGCCCTGCTTCAGGTAGTACAATTAATTCTAATAGAAATTTAACTTCAACATTGGCAACTTTATCTGCTGTTAATGGAGCTAATAATACTACTCTAGCGGGTAAAGATTTAACTTGGAATATAGTTTCTCAAAAAGTAACTGGAGACACAACTAACACACAAGTAAACTATTTTGAATTAACAACTCCAGTTGTAGGTAATACAAGCGCTACAACTCTTAAAAACATAAGCTCTGCAACTGAAGCAAAATCTTATGATATTGTTATTTCTGTTTCAGACCCAGGATCAACTGCTCAAGTAACATATACTGTTGATTTAAGCACAGTTACAAATTTTGTGAAAGACACTCAATTTGAAGTAACTATTAATAACGATAGAGAAGCTAAAGAAGCTGTTTTAATAAACATAACTAATTCAAACGCAACTGAAAATGGATTTTATTTATATACAGGAAATCCAAGTTTAGACAAAAATTTTGCTGACTTAATAGCTGCAAGCGGAGGCGGTACGGCTTCTTCACCAGTTCAGATAGATAGAACAAACGCTGTAACAAGTGGTGCTTGTGGTCTTTGGATGTACGCTGCAACACAGTCTGCTTTAATAGATTTGTTTTATGATAATTGCATGCCTACACATCTTTCTTCAACTAGAAGCACGTCATTCTCTACTCAAAGCACTACAGGTATTGTTTTTGAAGTAATTTAAAAAAAAAATAAGTAATAATTAATTATGCCAGGAGTAACAATAGAAGTAAAATACTTTAACACTTTTGTATTAAAAAAGACGCTTAGCGGGCAATATGTAACTAACCAACCTGTTTGGAATGGTTCTTTTGGTGTGCCTAGCACTGTAGCTGGTGGATATCCAGTAGTAGCTGACACTTCTCAAGGAACTCCTTTTGCAATTGAAGAATCAAGAATACGTGGAGGTTTTAATAATACTTCTGTAGATTTTTCACCAAGAGCTTTTTTAGTTGAAGAAAATCCAAATGCTTCTATACTTTTTAGTTCTTTAATATATTCAGGTATATTCAACTCAAGAACAGGTGTAAATGACACTAATGTATTTCCAGTAGGTAGTGATATTACAAAAAGCGCTGATCCAGCAAATGGTTCAATACAAAAGCTCTACGCAGAAGACACAAATATGATTGTTTTTCAAGAATATAAAGTAAGTAGAGCTTTAATAGATAAAGACGCTATATACTCAGCTGAAGGTGGAGGTTCTGTAACTTCTTCTAATTTAGTTATTGGTGTTTTACAACCATACGCTGGTGAATATGGCATAAGTCAAAACCCAGAAAGTTTTGCTGTTTATGGCTATAGAAAATATTTCACAGATAAAAATAATAATGTAGTTTTAAGGCTGTCCAGAGACGGTATGACTGAGATATCATCATACGGGATGAAAGACTTCTTTAGAGATGAATTAAACAACATAGATACAAACGCCGGACCTGGTGTTGTTAGAGGAGCTTACGACTTATATACAGATCAATATGTTGTGTCAATGCAACAAAGTCCAGTTTATAATACAAATACAGAATTTAAAACATTAACTTTTGATGACACTATTAACGGTTGGCCAAGTTTATACACTTATCAACCAGATCAAATGTTTAGTGTAAGAAATAATTTTTATTCATTTAAAAATGAAAAGTTATATAGACACAACAGTACAGCCGTAGGTAGAAACACTTTTTATGGATCACAGTCTCCTAGCTCTGTAACTGTAGTATTTAACCCTGACCCAACAAGATCTAAAACTTTTAGCACAATGAGCTATGAAGGTAATAATGGTTGGGAATTAACAACTTTAGCTTCTGATGGTACGGGTAAAGATTATCAATCACTTAATAACGTTTATCTTAGTACAAATGATTCAGCAAATACTGTGTTAAGTTATATAATGGGTGAATATGTAATAAACCCAACTAATGGCCAAGCTGTTAGTGGAACACCTACAGGCGCCGGTGTTGGTCAAGGTTATGTTGCCACTTTTGGAACTAAAAACCCACCACAACCAAGGCTACATGCTGGTTTTGATAGAAAAGAAAACGCTTATGTTGCTAATTTAGTTAACTCTAGCCCAGCGGCACAAGGAGAAATAATATTTGGAAGTGTAATAAGTGGTATAAAAGGTTTTTATGCTACAGCGACATTTTCAACAGATAGATACACAGACCCAGGAGGAGAAAAACAATTGTTCTCAGTAGCAACAGATTTTTTCTCTAACAATGGATATTAATAAATTAAATAAATAAATATGGCATTTCCATTTATAATAGCAGCTTCAGCATTATCTGGAGTTATAGGTGCTATTTCTTCTGCTAGTAGTGCAAGAACAGCAAAAGCAGAAAAACTTCAGGCACAAAGAAGGCTTAGCGCTTTAGAAAACGACAGGCAGGATATTATAAACCCTTACGAAGGCGTTGAAGATCTTAGTGGTATGCTTAGTAATCCTATGGCAAACCTTGGTGTAGCTACTCAAGCCGCAGAGATGCAGGTTGAGCAAGCTGACATATCACTTGCTAACACTTTAGATACTATAAGAGCTACTGGAGCAAGCGCTGGTGGAGCAACTGCTTTAGCCATGGCGGCTTTACAAAGCAAAAAAGGAGTATCTGCTAGTATTGAAAAACAAGAGGTTCAAAACGAGCAATTAAGAGCTCAAGGAGAACAACAGCTTAACCAACAAAAAATGGCAGAAGCACAAAGAATACAAGGTATTGAAGCTGCTGGTAAAGAATTTATGTACGGTCAAAGAGAGCAAAGAGAGTTGATGCAATTAGACAGAGCTCAAAATCAAATAGATAACGCAAATGCTCAACAAGCCCAGTCACAAGCAGACATGTTAGGAGCTATAACGAGTTCTATAGGCAGCATAGCATCAATAACAGGAGACGCGTACGCTTCTGGGTATTTTGATAAAAAAAATAAAACATAAGACTAATGAGTTATAGAGATCCAAAAGCAATAATACAATCTACAGGCAAATATTACACTAAACTGTCGCAGTCTTTAGCTCAAACCAGTAGCAGGGTTGGTAAAGCTATTTCAGAAGAAGCTGAAAGAAGAAGAAAAGCAATTACAGAGGCTTCTAAAATATCTAGAGATTATCAAATGACATATGGCAACCAAACTATGGAAGCTGTAAGAAAAGGTGAATCTTTATTTGGTAAAACTGATTATGAATCTTTTGCAAATCCTATAACTTTAGCCTCTCAGCTTATTGCTCAAGATATTACTGACCCTGCGCAAAATAGATATATAGCAGGAGTTAATTCATCTGCAAAAGTTACAGCAACTGCCGTTGCCAACGCGCAGGAGTTATCAAAAAACTCAAAAGAAATTATTCAAAACACAGGAAAACCCGGAGGTTTAGATAGGTTTGCGCCTATAGAAGCTCAAAATAGGCTTTATGCTATCTCTGGAGCAATAAAAGGTGAAAGTGTTATGTCTCTTCAAATGCAAGAAGACGGAAGGGCTGTTATAAACATGTCTTTTAATAATGAGCTTGGAGGAGTTGATATAAACAGCACTGAGTTAAGTGCTATAATGGACGATCCAGAAGGTCAATTAGGTTTTGTTAATCCTGATATGACAGCGCAAAGAAAAGCTTTGTGGAATAATAACGTTTTAGCTCAAGCTGCAGATGGAAATCCAGCTAACAAATACAAATCTTCTTTAATGTCTGAAAAACAAAGATCAGATTATAATAAAGCAACAGGTCAAACTGAGTTTTTTAAAGATCCAGATGTAGATAAAATAAAAGCTGTGTTACAAAAACAAGCGGGCGCAGACATAGCAGCTCTTTCTGCATCTAAACAAATAAGCGAATACAATAGGCTTTGTGAAGTTTTAAATTTAGGAAATGAAAACGCACACATGGACTATAATAAATCTCTGAACCAAGAAGAAGTTAAAGAATTAACAAGAAGGTATATTGCTGATGTTATTGAAGAAAAAATGGGTCCAGAGCCTTCAGATCATTCTATTTCTACAGGTAAAATAGCTCCTTCAAAACCAAGTGAGGCTTCATTGAAAAGAGCTTTTAATGCGCAAGAAGTAAACGACAGGGGCGTGTATATTGTAAACAAATTGCAAGATGCAATATCAAACAATGACGTGTCTTCAATATTTGTAGGAGAAGTTGTAGGTTCTAAAAAAGATAGAGTTATAAACGCTAGCGTAAGTGACGATAAAACAATGGTAACTCTTCAATTAGAAGGAGATGTTGATGATAGAGTTTATGATGTAAACAATAAAAACGATAGAGCAAAACTAGTTGATGACTTTGTTTTAATTGAATATCCTAAATCAGGAGATCAAATAAAAGATTGGTACAGAAGATCAACAGAATCGTCAGAGCAAGAAAAACAAAAAGGAGCGGGAAGGTTTAACGAACAAGTAGAAACAACTGTTCAAGAAACTGTTGATCCAAACTCAAAAAGAAAACAAAAAAATAATAACACTAGAGATTTTCAAGGAATAACTTCATCTGGAATTAGATCAGGTATATAAATAACAAATAAAAATATAGCATGAACGAAGAAGCTTTACAATATTCATTTGACCTTTTTGTAAACGATGGTTATAATGGAGACTTCGACCAGTATAAAAAACTGATCGAAGAAGACGAAGAAGCACTGAAATATTCATTTGAATTGTTTTCAAAAGATGGATATAAAGGAGATGAAAAAAAGTTTACTGAACTTGTAGGCGTGGGAAAGCCATTAGGTGTTGTAGCAGAGGATGCGACTGTAACATCGGAACCAAAAGCATCCGAAAGTATGGCTTCACCATCGGTAGATATTTTTTCGGAGCAATACAAAGCAATGAAGCCTCAACAAAGGCAAAGTCTTCATGAACAGGCAATTAAAGATAAAGTAAAAAGTTCAGGAGCTTCTATTGAAAAAAATCAATTTTTTGATGTAGATGAAAAAAAAGCTTTGGTTAGTGGTAAAGGAATAAATATAGAAGGTGCTAAATATATTGCAAATGAAATTATAGATTTAGGTAAAGAAATTTTCAGTTGGAAAACAGCTGGGGTTGAGCAAGCGGAAGCTGTCCCTATAGCTTTAGACTTGTTGTCTGAAGCAGGCTCTAATAAAGAAATTGATCCAGAAGTTGTTTATAAATGGATGGAAAATATAAATAAAAAATCAAAAGCTCCAGAGGCTCAAGCAGCAATGCAATCTTTTGAAAAAGATAGTGAAAAAGCCGGAGGAGGAATTTCTGGTTTTTTAACTTCATTTGTTAAAAACCCTAAAGCTGGAGTTTCTGTTCTGGTTCAGTCTGCTATTTCTCAAATATATTCATTATATACATCAGAAGATGTTAGAAGAAACGCGGCGCTAGCAGGTGCTGCCGGCGGCGTAGTTGCAGGTGAAATTGGCGCAGCGGCAACAGCTGGATCTAGTGGTTTATTAGCTCCTTTTGCTGCAGTAGGTGTTGGTTTTACAGCTGCTAGATCAGCAATGGCAGGTGGTATGTATTCTATAGAATTAGCTTCTACTTTTTCTGAATTATTAATGGAAGAAGCTGATGGTGACATGTCATATGACAATATAAAGTCAATACTTGAAGATGAAGAAAAAATAACTAATATTAAAAACAAAGCACACAAAAGAGGTTTAGCTGTTGCTGGTATAGAATTTATAACAGCAGGCTTAGCTAAAGGTGTTGGTGCTAAAATGGCAAAATCAGGTTTTAAACCTATTTCAACAGCTGGAGCAGTTGCGGCAACTGAAATGACTGGTGGTGGTCTAGGAGAAGCTTCTGGTATGTATGTTGCTGGACAAGATTTTGATATTAATGAAATAGGTATGGAGGCTTTTGCAGGATCTCTTGGAACAGGTTTGTCTTTAGGTAAAATTCAAATAGATCAAGCTCAATACAATGTTAATAAGCTAGAAATAAACAAAATAGTAGAAGACACAGAATCTAAAGATGTAAATAATATAACAGATCTTTTCACTAATGATAAAACTATTGAAAAAGCTGCAATAGATATAACAAAAATTAACAACTCTTCTAAAATATTAGATGATGAAGTAAAAACAAAAGTTGAAAAAGGAGATATAACAGAAGAACAAGGTAAGCAAATAAGAGAAAATTTTAGAGATACACAAGGTAATATAAATAGAATTAACGCTTCTAAAATTGATGAAAAATATACTCCAGAAATTGTTGATTTATTAAATAAAAAACAAAAACTTGAAAACGAAATAGAAGCTGGCGTTCCAGAGTTAACACAAAATCAACAAGAAGAAGTAAAAGAAATAAAAAATAAGCTACAAGACATAGCCGCAACAGCTAGAAGATCTAAACTAGATAAAGGAGCTATAGCTGTAGCTGAGGCTATAGGCATAAAAATAGATAGAGTAAACTCAGAACAGCTTCAGTCAGAATTAGAAAACATTAATAATTCTAGAAAAAGAAGATTAGTTACTAAACAAGATTGGGACTCTGCTAGTGAAGAACAAAAAGAAGAATTTTTACTACAGGCTTTTAAAGACCCAGATGAAATTGATGGCTTACAATTTGAAAAATTTGAAGACTTACCTGACGTTGCTACTTCTAATATGAGTATAGAACCTGAACAAATAGATATTAAAGAAGCAAAAAAACAATTAGGTTTTATATTACAGTCTGCAGACGGAACTCAAAGAGTTTTATTAAATGAAGATCAAGCTAAAAAACAAAACTCAGTAAGCACGGCAGTTCACGAAGTTTTACATGGTGTTTTATTTAACACTCTTAAAGATAAAGGTGTAGGCAAGAACTTAGGCGCTTCTTTGATAGATCGTTTAAAATCAATTGATTTAGAAAAAATAGAAAATAGCAATTTTAAAGAAAGACTTCAACAATATGTAGATGATGCTGAAATAAGTGATGACGTAACGTATGAAGAAGCTTTAACGTTGTTTAGTGAAGCTTTAATAACTGGTGATTTAAAATATAAAGAAAATGTATTTACAAAAATTGGAGATGTTATTAGAAGAACACTAGCTCCAGTAGTTAATGTTAAATTTAATACAGGTAAAGATATATTTAACTTTATTAAAGATTACAATAGAACTATTGAAACTGGTAAAGGTTTACAAACAGTTAAAAAAGCAGCTAAAGGAATTAAAGGAAAACTTACGCAAAGTGAAGAAATTAAACAAGCTGAAGATATAGTAATAAAACAATCTAAGTCTCAAAAAGGTATAAAAGACTCACAAGAAGTACAAAAAATATATGAAGATAAAGGTGTAAATGGAGCTTTTGAAATAATACAAAAATTTAAACCTACCGTTAGCAAGCTAGCCGAAAGAAGAAGAGAAGCTCCGGGCTTTGATAGAGAGTTATTAATAGATGAAATAGAAACAGGTCAAAGAGGTATATTAGATTTAATAAACGCTTATGATATATCAAAAGGTGTTCCTTTAGCTGCTTATATAAATAAACTTTTACCAGCTAGAGCGATAGAAGCTTCAAGAAGAGTTTTAGGTGAGGTTTTTGAATCAGACGTTACAGAACAAGTTGGCGTTGCAGCTACAGAAAGTGATATTACTATTGAAGAAAAAGTTGAACAATCAATTAAGCCAACAGAAGAACAAAAATCAAAATTAAGAAGACAAATAAGATTACCTGATGAGCAAGTCGAAAAAGTACGAGAAGCAGTTAGAAAAACATTTGGAACAAAATTACCTCCACTTGATTCGCCTAGATTCAAAAAAGCTCTTAGAAAAGCTTTTGACACCGAGCTCTTCAAAGAATTAAAAACTAATGTTTTTAAAGCAAGAGATGATTATAAGTTTTTTATGTCTCAAAACTGGAAAGCTTTATACGATGCTATTCCACAAGAGACTTTAAATCAAAGCTTTGCACCGTTTAGAGAGCCAGTTTTAGATGAAACCGGTAAGCAGAAAAGAGAAAAGACACCTGAAGGCGAACGTATATTTAAGAAAAAGAATATAACTAAAGAAGAGTTTTTAGATTATTTCTTTAGTCCAGAGCTTGGTGTTTCTACAAGAGGCACAAGAAAGGATGCTATAGTAAGAATGTTATCTCAAGAACTTGGTTTTGATGCTACAATGGAAACAATACAAGAACCTAAAGTTGCTGAAAAATTACAGTTTTTAGATAAGGAAAAAACAGTTCCTAAAGTTGCTGAAAAAATAGGTAAAGACCCTACAATAAAGTTTTCTAAAGCAAGAGAAATTCAAAATACACAAGTAAGACTTAAAAACAATCCAAGTGAAAACATTACATTAATAGACGTTTTTGCAGAAGATTTAAAAAGCTTTGATAAAAATCTTGAAAAACAAGAGTCTTTTGATAGTTTTTATAAAAAATCTATAGCTGGCTTTAAAAATAAATACTTTGAAGAAAAATCTAAAAATGGATTTGACGCTAAACCTTGGAAACCTATAATATATGAATATTGGGTGGCAAAAAATATGCTTTTAAAATATCCTAATTTAGAAGTAAAAGGAGGCTTAGCTAAAGGTTTTGATTCAACAGGTCAAGCTGATTTAGTTTTTATAGATAAAAATAATTCAAAAAATAAGTTTAATGTTGAAGTTAAAAGCACACAAGATGCTATGGTTTCTTCAGCTAAAGTTCTGCTTAAAGATGGAAAATTTGTAGCTGTAAATCCAGAAAAACAAAATGATGTAATTTTTAGTATAGTAAATGAATTAACTAAGGATAAAATATCTAATATTAAAAAAGCTTTAGGAACTAATGATGATGAAATAATAAATAGAGCTTTTACAAATCCAACAGCTAGTCAATTACAAAAAATACAAAAACAGTTACTAGATAAAAAAGGAAACCCTAGTAAGCAATTTCTTCCTAGAACCGAAGCAGATTTTAAAAATATAGCTAAATCTATAACATCTAAAGGAACTAACGTTTTTGTTTTACAAAACAAAAAAGGTGATACTATAATGTATGCTTTAGACGAAAAAACACAAAAACAAATTTTAGAATCTTTAGGTATAGAAATTCCTACACTTGATGGAAAAATAAAATTTAAAGTAAGATTAAAAGGTAATACTGGAGCTAGAAAAACATATACCCCGACATTAGAACCAGAATTTGATAGAAATGTTTTTGACAAAGGTAAAGTTGTTTTAGGTCCTGAAGTGAAATTTGCTAAAAGTGCAAAGACAACAGACGCTAAACTCAATAAACAATTTAATGAAATCATAGCTAATAAAACTAGCATAGCCGCTTCAACTACAATATCTGACGCAAAAGCTAGATTAGCTGGAGAGAAAAGAAAAGGGTTTAAATTTTTTATACCACCGTCAGCAGACGATTTAGTTGGTTTGTTATACTACACTTTAGGTAAAGGTAAAGTTGGAGAAGCTCAACTTAAGTGGTATAATCAACATGTAATAAGTCCTTTTGCTCAAGCCATGGAAGCTGTATCTAGAGATAGAAATGAAACAGCCAGAAGGTTTAACAAAATAGTTAAAGACTTAGGTATTATACCTAAAAAGCTAAGAAAAGAAATACCTGGAGATATATTTACCCAAGAGCAAGCTGTTAGAGTATATATATGGAACAAGCAGGGTATGAAAATACCGGGCTTGTCAAAAGTAGATCAATCAACTCTTTTAAAATATATTGACGATAACCCTAAGCTTAAACAGTTTGGTGATAAAGTAATAACTGTAAATAGAGGTTATGAATATGCAAAGCCTGGAGAGGGTTGGCTTGCGGGTACTATAACATCTGACTTAAAAGAAACTTTAAATACTACTAAAAGGGCTTCTTATCTTCAGCAGTGGCAAAAAAATGTAGATACTATATACTCAAAAGAAAACTTAAACAAGTTAGAAGCCGCTTACGGAAGACAATATAGGCTTGCTATGGAGAATATATTACAGCGTATGAAAACAGGTAGAAATAGAGATTTTACTGGAGATAGCTTAACTTCTAGATTTGTTGATTGGATAAACGGTTCTGTTGGTGCTATAATGTTTTTTAATACTAGATCAGCTATACTTCAAACTCTATCAGCAGCAAACTTTATAAATTTTAGTGATAACAATGTATTTGCAGCGGCTAAAGCTTTTGCTAATCAAAAACAATACTGGTCTGATTTTAAAATGTTATTTAACTCTGACTTTTTAGTAGATAGACGCCAAGGTTTAAGAATGGATATTAACGAAGCTGATTTAGCAACTGCAGCTAAACAAGGTGGTACAAAGGGTGTTGTAAGTAGATTATTAAAATTAGGTTTTACACCTACACAAATAGCAGACAGTTTTGCTATAGCGGCTGGAGGTTCTACTTTTTATAGAAATAGATTAAACTCTTTGATTAAAGACGGTATGGATCAAAAAGCTGCTGAAAAAATAGCTTTTCAAGAGTTTAGAGAAACAGCGGAAGAATCTCAACAGTCTAGCAGGCCTGATAAAATCAGCCAACAGCAAGCGGGTCCATTAGGGCGTATTATATTAGCTTTTGCTAACACACCATCTCAGTATGCTAGAATTACCAAAAAAGCATTCTTAGATCTTAAGAATGGCCGAGGTGATGCAAAAACAAATATATCTAAAATAGTTTATTATACACTTATTCAAAATTTAATATTTAACGCAGCTCAACAAGCTTTATTTGCTTTAGCTTTTTCCGATGAAGATGATGAGGAATTTAAAGATAAAAAAGTAGCTAGAGTTGCAAACGGCATGGCTGACTCAGTTCTTAGAGGTTTAGGTTTTGGTGGAGCAATAGCTTCAACAATTAAAAACGTAGCTATAAAACTAGAACAACAAAGTAAAAAGAAAAACCCAGAATACCAAGACGCTATACTAGACATTGTAAAAATATCTCCACCTATATCTTCTAAGATTACAAAGTTAAGGTCCGCAGCGAGAGCTTATGATTGGAATAAAGAAGAAATGAAAACAGAAGGTGTTTCTATAGATAATCCAGCGGCGTTAGCTTTAGGTGAATTAACAAGCGCCGTGACTAACGTGCCTTTAGATAGAGCTATAAGAAAAATACAAAACGTAGATGCTTCTATTAACGACGATCTTGATTTTTACCAAAGGCTAGCTTTGCTTGGTGGTTGGAACAAGTGGGACTTAGGTATATCTAATAAAAAGAAAAAGAAAAAGAAGTTTAAACCTGTTCAATCTACAGGTAGAAAAAGAATAATGATTAAAATTAAAGATGAGACAAATAAGTAAAGCAATTGTACATTGCACAGCAACTCCAGAAGGGAGACATACTACAGTCGAAGATATTCGATCATGGCATAAAGCCAGAGGGTGGAGTGATATAGGTTATCACTATGTAATTTACTTGGATGGTTCAATACATGAAGGCAGACCTGTCGAAAGAATGGGCGCTCATTGTAAAGGACAAAACAAAGGGTCAGTTGGCATCGCATATGTTGGAGGCATAGATAAAAAGCACCTAAAGCCAAAAGATACACGAACAAAGGAACAAAAAGAGTCCCTTATTGAAATTCTTACGGAACTAAAGCATTTATACTGTGATCTAGATATATATGGCCATAGAGACTTCTCTAGCAAGGCCTGTCCTAGCTTTGACGCTAAGGAAGAGTATAAAAAAATAAGTAACGCTTGGTAAAAAAACAATATGGGAAAATTATTAGTAAAAATCGG
>Ga0181408_1000172_pt1 | contig 20523 bp, 29 predicted proteins | sample 31SPOviralmetaG_FD_130137 | JGI IMG/M metagenome (GOLD analysis project Ga0181408, IMG submission 130137) | Marine viral communities from the oligotrophic San Pedro Time Series (SPOT) site, San Pedro Channel, CA, USA - 31 SPOT_SRF_2012-02-16 | ecosystem: Environmental > Aquatic > Marine > Strait...
AAGCCCTCTACGTTACCACTATTTACGACAGCATCTAACTCTACTTTATATACTTTGCCAATAGTGAATATAGTTTGCTTTATTTGTATAGACGCTGTATCATTAGATACTATTCTTGCGTAAGTACCATCTTGCGTTACATAGTTATTTGCATCTTCATTTACTACAGTCCAACTATCAGGATTGTCAGCAGTCCAATTATCAAAGTTTCCGTTGGTTACTTCCTCTGCACCTATCTGCTCAAAGTTTCCGTTTTGTACAAGCTCTCCACTTAATATCTGTACGTCTTCTACAAGCCCTTGCTCGTTTACTCTTGTAGCACTTGAACCTCTACTAAAGTCAAAGTCGGCTACTGTTACCTCTCTTACGCTTACATTATCTATAACTAAAGTGGTCATATCATTTCGACCACCTATTGATAGGTAAGTAAAATTTCCTGTTGCTGTATAAATTTTTTCGTGGCTACCAATTCCTATATCTCCACTTGCAAATATGTCCTGTGGAGTACCTGTTGTAACGGTAGAAGATGTACCTACTCGAATGTGTGTTGGTCTGTCAGTGCTAATAACATCTAACTTAATTAAATATTTTTTGCCCTCTACAAAATTTACTTCTGAGAAAGCTACTCCATATTTACCTGATGCACTTATACTCTGAATATCTAACTGACCATTACTTACTGACAATGTGGTATTGTAATTACCTTGCCAATTATTTGTACCATCTCTAAAGTCTCCGTTTACTACTCTTTCCTCAAAGACTTGATAAGGCGGTATAACAGTATTTAAGCTACCATCTGAATATGCAGTAGGTGTTAAGACTATACTTGCTTTATTGTTTAAGTCTTTTAAGGTCGCATCTGTGCCATCTGAGTTCTCGTAATAGTCAGAGTGGTTGTATAGCTTATTGGTCGCTGCGTGATCATAGTACACATCGCCAAAGCCCTCTGCATTAGGATTTCCGAAGTTGCTTCTGTGATATATTTCGTTTGGCATTTAGAAACTTTTTTAATTTTGTTATGTTCTTATCTTTTATTTTGTATCTCAAAGCACCCATCCGTTAAACAATGAATCATTATCAGGATATACATCAGAGTCAGAGTTGCTATTAAATTCAGGAAATAAATTACTATTGAAATTCATATACTCCACAAATCTACGAGTGTAATACTCCGCTGTGTTTCTTGCTTTTTGTACTAAGTAGTCAACCTCTGATCTACTCGCACTTTCAGCGTTTTCAGATGTATGTTTAAATACCCCACCATTCTTTATTTGATAAGCAGCGTAAGGGATGTAATTAACCTGCGCCCACCATATAAGCATGGGTTGAACGTAATCGTTTACAAGGTTAAGATAATCCCCTGATAGCGTACCTGCGATGATATCTGCACTAATCTTATTGTATAGGTCTGTACCTAAATAGTTCTGCACCTCAATCTCCTGTGCAATCTTGATAAACTGTATAAACTTGTCAGTATCAACATTACCATCTATAATGCTGTTCTTAACTAAGTCCGTTCTTGATATAAATAGTGCTGTTGCCATTATCCTTTATAATTTGGGTGGTGTCCTTGGTCTTTCATATCTTTTGGTGCTTTCTCTGCATCCTTATATCCTCGTGGTGTAGGTGCATAAGACTTAGGTATCTTGTTTACTTCATCGTAGTTTTGGATTACCTTTTTCATAGTTTTAGATTTAAGTCTGTATAAGACCTCTTCCCATCTATGCCCACAGTTTACTCCACCTTTGTATCTAAATAGATCATATGCTTTGCCTTGATGTCCAAAAGATTTATTTACACCTGCGTTTGATGCTTTGTCAATATCTTCTACACGATATACAACCCCTCTGTTACTTCTGCTCATCATAATACGACAGAATTGTCTTGATTTGCCTGAGATGTACTTTTCTGAAAAACGATATCTTACTTTATATAGGGATTTGTCTAAGTAGCTAAACCCACTCTTTTTTGAGTCTATTGATTTTTTTTCTAACTGCTCTTCCTTTGAGTCAATGTGCTTAACAGCCCAATCCTCAATACTTTCGTTATCATCGCTTTGCTCTCTTGCGTCAACTGCTTCCCATCGGTTTGAGATTGTTTCGCCCCTTAGTTCGTCAAGTATAATATCAAACTCTTCATCAGTCAAGTCCTCTTTGCTCATTTTAACCCCTGTTTCCTCTTCTCGTGTTTCAGAGTCCTCTACATTATCAAGGTCAGTAAACTCTAAAGGTTGTAAGGTCTTAAAGTATAGGTTTAGTGAGATGTTATTATAAGCAAGGATTTGCTCAAAGCTCTCAATAAGTAATCTTTGGAATGGACGTATTACAGTGTTATCCATAAGGATAGTAGCTGTTTTAAGCTCGTCTGCGTTGTTTCCAAGCCCTGTATTGTCTTTAATTCCTAAAAGCATAGGAGATACTACCCTGTGTGAAACAAGTATCTTACGTGAACTCTCATCGCTTAGGAATTGGTATTGATTATGTGCATCAGAAAGTTGAATAGGTTGTATGTCAGCAGCAGTTTCAGCGTTATCGTTAAAAGCCAATATAAACTTACCTGCGTTGCTACTACCACTAAACTTCTCATAGATACGTCTTTCAATTAGTTCTCTTTGCTCAGGATCGGGCGTTCCGTTGTTGAAGTTGATAAGCATTGATGGTGCTAAGCCATTCATTATATTGTTTAAGTGGTAATTGCTTATCTCTTCCTCTAACTCTGCGTATTGCGTACCCCCTTGATAGTCAACAGGCGAATAGTATTTAAATCCTGCTCTATAAGGTTTTATGTACATAATTTCTAAGCCATCTTTAGAAGTTCCAAAAGCAGGGATACGTTTAAGCTCATCGCTTTTTTTGTACTTAGCCCAATCGTAGTGATAAAAGTATGCTTCTATTTCGCCTTTATCATTACACTTCTCAGCTCGTAATGTTTCAACAGGGATATGCTCAAGAGTTACAATCTTACTTCTATCCTTAGAATAGATGACTTGCAAAGCACATTGCCCCATAAGTTTTAAATCATACACTACCTTACGAATACAGTCAGCATTAAACAAAGACACCATCTGTGCGTATTGGTCGGGTTTTCTGTTGCTATCGGTAGCATCTAAACCTTTTCCGTATATCATCTCACTTATAGCAGTAACACAAGCGTTGTTTGTTGGGCTACCATTGTAAAGGTCGATAAGGTGTTGATAGTAGTTGTTATCATCGCCATACGATACAAACTCTTGACTCCGTACTTCTTTTACAGTAGGGCTTGTGTAGGTGCTTAAATTAACTATCCTTAAATCGTTTTTCATAATATGATGTAATCGTTATCGTAGGTTGTATCACTTGTGTACTCCCCATCGTTTACTGAGTAATAATTGTTCGTATCTTGGTCGATAGTCTGATCTGTGCAAAATACTTTATCTTTAAATATAACGCTTAAACCCTCTTTGATTGTTAAATCATAAAACCTACCCTCAGTTAAAGCAAGTGCTTGACTTAACACTAAATAGTCCTTATTGGTTGTTGTACTTACGCTATATGTAACCTCTGCATTTGTAGAATCATCACGAAGTACCATACTTACATTTGTAGCATAATTTCGTGGTATAACCTTGATTGTTTGAGCATCGGTTGATGTAGTAAGGTGTATCATACCTATATATCGTAAAGTTTCTGAATTTTGTATATAAAAAAGGGGGCTTTTACACCCCCTGTCTATAACTAAACCAAACTTAATGAAAAAAACTCTTTGCTAATATACAAAAAATTATGGAGTTGGGTCTATTGGCGATGATGAATCATCAGTTGGTAATGTCGCTACAAAGAATGGTGGGGCTGTTTCTTGAGCAGTAAGGGTAAGTGTGAATCCACTTAAATCTCCCATAGCTGCACCTGTAACAACTGTACCCCCTGTAACTTCTGAACCATGATCTTTACCTACCAAAAAGCCATTGCCATTATAATCTTCAACAACGATTTGGGGTCGACCATGCGATAAGAGCTTAATCTGCTCTTGAGTAGCTACATCTAAAAACGTAAATGTAACATTAAGGGTTGACTCATAAAAAGTAGTGCCATTTTCTCTTGACGAGTTAATAGCAGTTTCTAATGATGAATTACCCTTGATTTCATATTTGTAAAAAGATACGCTATCATCTAAAGTGATTGTACCTGAGCTGTCAGTTAAGGCAGCTGTGGTAGTTGTGTATGGGGCAAAGTAAATGTTTTTCAGCCCACCTACACCACTCTTACATGGTAACGCTCTTCCGTTTGATACTGAACAAGGCATAATTTTTTTGTTTTAATAAAAAAGGGTAGGTAGGCACTCGGCTTACCCACCCCTTTTAAGTTAGAGAATTATTGATTACGAATAAAGAACGATATCGCCACCAATACCATGTTGCACACCTGCTGTGTAACGCATTACAACACGAACATTGTCATCGCCTAAAGTCTCGGAAGTGTCTATGACACGTACCTCATTTCTATCATTTAGCAAACCTGTGCCAAAGAATAGGTTAGACTTCTGAGCAGCTACTGCTGTGTTGTCAGCAAGACCTTTAGCTACAAAAAGATTGATACCATCAAAAGATAGTTCTCCACCCCCGTACCATTGAGTTCCTTTGTTATCAGAACCTGCTGCGCCGATAGTAGCAACAAATCCACCCAAAGCTCTAATGTAAGCACGAGCGATGTTAGATGAAACGTAGATAGTAAGATCGTCTTTTCCGTAAACAGCAGATGGAATCGCATCAACGATTTTTCCAAGCTCTGTAATTACGTTTGTAGATGTAACTGTACCTGCGGTTACGTCATTAACGTCTGAGTCAGCAGTCAATAGAGTTTCAAAGCCATCAAAGTTACCTTCTCCTGCACTACCGCTCCAAATAGAAGTTTCAGTTGCGGCAGCGACCTCAGCAGCTACACGACCGATAACGTAGTCAGAAAACAATGGTGGCAACTCATCAAAAGCAGAGAATCCCATTTGGGCAGCTTCCCAATCAGAGTGCAATTCTTTCTTACATAGTTGTAAGTTTACTTGCAATTCAGTTGGTGTAAGCACTTTCTCAGTTAGAGTTAGTGTTGATGTAGTAGAGTCAAAGTCGCAATCAGCAGAACGCACAAGGTTCGCCATAGCACCTACTTTCATAGCAGCTTTGTACTTTACATTTGGTAAAATTGTGATAGCACCTTTGTCAAGTGTATCAGCACTTAATAAAGCAGCTCCGAGGTATTTTCCTGCAAATTCCCCTGCATAGCTACTTCCTGTAATAGTTGGATTTGGCATTTTCTAAATATTTAGTTGTTGATTAATTTTTGCATTACTCGGTCAATCGTTCCTTGCTTTCTGTTTTGTGCAAATTTTAGATTGACTTGTTTTTTAGGTTCAGGGTTATGAGTGATCGCTTCGGTAGCAGGTGTTTCAGATAGTTCTGCTTTCACTTGCTCTTCTACTTCGCTCATCTCCTCTTTGTTTTCAATCATTGTTTTGATTTCCTCAACCAATGACTTTACTTCTGCTAACTCTTCTTTAGTTGCATACTTAGCTTCCACTTCCTCTTCAAGTTGCTCTTCAACTTCCTCAGATGCTTCTACTTCCTCTTCTTCCTCTTGGCTTTCAGATTTGATTTCGCCAATAAGACCTTCTTCAGAAACAACAAGAATTTTACCATCTTCCATTGTATATTCGCCAACGGGTACGGCTACTTTCTCGTCATCTGTAAGTATAAAGATTTCATTACCTGCTTCAAACGCTTCGGCTTCAAGGACAGTTCCGTTATCGAGTTTCGCTTGTGCTAACTCTACTACTTGGGATTGCTCGATATTTTCTACGATATCAGCAGTATCTTCCCCAAGATAGGTTTTAATTTTACTTAAGATTTCTGTCGCTTTCATAATTATATATAGTATTTAAAATTTATTTTGCATTTTCTAAAATAATCTTTGTAGTCTGTCGCTAATCTCATCTACATTTTTTTGGCTTTTTTGCACCCTATCAATTAATTGCTCTAATTCATTATATCCGTCAATACTTTTTGGATTGACACCTAAATCGTCAGCAGCTCTTTTAGCTTCTTTTAATGTGTTTTCAGCGATATTAATTTTGCTATCAGTTGCTTTCACAACAGACCTATTTGTTTTAATTTGCTCTTTTGCTTTAGGTATTTTGTTTACTAAATCACTATAAAACTTAACGCTTTCTTTTGTAACTCTATCATCAATAGATATTTGAGAATTTAAAGCATTTGTTACACGCTGTATATCATCAGCAATAGCAAGTTCTACCTTTTCAGCAGATAGCTCTTGTTTCTCAATAGAAACGATTTTTTTCATTATTTTTTTACTCATTGTTTTTAATTTTAAATTTTAAACTTTTCCTATCCCTTGCGCCCTGTGGCTGCCATCACAACAGCTTATGGAGTATGTATTGTCCTCACACAAACATCCTCGTCTTGATCCCTTAGGGCTTGTCTTTGATGGTGTCTTAAATGATTTATGTATCCTTCGCCTTTTCATCCTTGACCTCTGTATTTTTTCTTATATAGCTTTGAACCCTTAATACTGCTCATTTTAGTTTTAGCGTGTACACCCTTTCTGCGTACCTTTGGCTTTAATACTTTTATGTAGTCTATTCTTTTAGCCATTATTATATTAAAAATCTTTTAATGTTTTTTTAGCTAAATCAACAACTTTTTTTAAATATTCAATGTCACGTTTTGCTATATAAATTGTATCGTCTAAGTCTTTAAATTCTTTCATAGATTCAGTTTTTACACCTAATTCTTTAGCAGCTTTATCTAAAAAGTTTAAAGTTGAAAATGCTTCTTTTAATTGTGATTCAAATTTTGGTATTCTTTTTTCTATTGAAATATAAGTGCTAACATCTGACTTGGCATTAATCACTTCTTTTTTTAATGATTTTAATTTTTCTATACCTGCTGCAATAGGTCTATCTTTTTCTTGTTTGTATTCAAAAATAGCATCTAATGATTTTATTAGTCGTTTAGCATCGTTAATTAAATTTAACTCTACTTTCTCTTGGTTGCTAAATAGCATCTTGCTTACATTCTTTTCGCTCATAATTTTTTATTTAATAGGGATACAATTAGGTACTTTTTTTCCGTTTTTCATTTTCATACCATATTGGACGTATCCTGCTTGGCATGGTTTTTTTAAGCTGTGTTGTTCGCAAGGCATATACCATACTTTGCCCTCGTATTCGTGTTCGTGGTAACTCTCACAACCTATATCTTTTGCTGCTGCTATTGCTAACTCTTTTGTAGCAAACGCAAGTCTATCATCTATAATAGCCATCTCATCGTTTAGAACCTGAGAAGCTAAGTCTAACTCCCCTAATTCTTTTAACTTGCTTTCAGCCCACCTTTTACCTGCTTTACCACCCCATAAAAGATATGAGATAGTACCACACGCTTTTGAGTCGCTTTCATCGTAGTACTCTTCTGCTCTGCTAAGATATGAGTACATACGTTTAATTGTTTCTTTTGAGATGGGTTTACCTTGTGCAAGTTGTTGCGCTCGTATCTTACCTACATCAGTAGCACACTTGTTGTTTACCTTCTCGTTAAGTTCGATACCACGTTTAGCGTTATTCTTTACACCACTTGGATAGTCAGAGTAAGATTCTAATTGTTCTTTTTTTCCATCTTTGTACCTACCATCTTTCTTAACGATCCTGCGGATGTATTTAAGCATATCCTGTGCTTCATCCTCATCAAAGTCATTGATAGGTTCTTTAGGACGTTCCATCTTGTCAGCAAAGTACCCCTCAATAGAGAATCCCTTAACTTTGCCTGTTTTTACAAACTGCTCCCATATCTCTTCGTTGTTGACTTTTACAGCCCCCATCCAAGTTCCCACAGGTACATTTAGTCCGTACTTTCTGCTTTTGTCGTGTGTTTCGTCCTCTACTATCCAACTCTCTACAAGTGTTAATCCGTTAATGCTATGTTGATGTTCTAATGTTGCTTTATTCTGATTGCCATTCTGTAAGTATAATTGCGATGCCTTTAATACAGTATCTCTTGAAAAGTAGATATAATACTCCTCTTCGCCTTTACGTCTGTATATAGGTTTGTTTGGGATAAGTAAAGCACCAAGTAGGATACGCTTCTCAGTTGATACTTCTGCAAGTTTTATCTCTTCGTTTTTTAGAGCAATAAAATCCTCTTCGATTGCAGGGTTCTCCACGACAGATATCGCTTCAATCCCTGTGATTTCTTGGTCATCTAAAATAAGTTCTACGATTCGCATAACTATATATCGTTTAAAATTTGGTTTTTGTATTTTATCCTAATGATGCACCCTTAACAATATTTCTATCTAATTCCTGTGCTGTGCTTACATCGTTTGATACTACAAATGCTTTGACAGGTTGCTGTGCTTGACCACCTATCGCTTCTGCTAATTGGTTTGTATCAGATGCGCCTACAATATTAAACGCAGGGGGTACAGATGGGGGTGCAGGTCTTGATGGGCTGCTTATACTCGCACCACCACCACCCATACCTGATGTCTGTGGGGTTTTAGTAGATTGAATACTTTTTACTGTTTTCAAACCACCTGCCACAGCTGCTGCTGCTGCTGCGATACCCAATGCAGGACCAACGACAGGAATACCTGCTAAAGATTTGTAACTATCCTGCGCACCTTGATAAGTAGATATCAAAGTAGATGCTATGGCTGCTGCCTTACCTGCTGCTGTTTCTTTGCCTAAGTTAGCTGCCAATCCTGCAAGACCTTTTTGAGCATATTCAAGTTTTTGGTCAGTAGTCATCTCAGACCACATAATCTCATTATCTGATGCTTCCTCGTTTAAATTGTTAACCTTATTATTAAAGTCTGTTTGTAAAGCTAAAAGCATCTCGTTCTTTTGGGCTTCGTCTGTTATCTCACGCTCAATAAGAAGTTTCTTTGCATCGTAGTCTTGTTGTAACTCTAAGCGCTCTATCTCACGCTCAGTCTTACCGATAAGGGCTAATTCATTTTGTAGGTCTGTTTGTTCTCTAAGTAGGGCATTTGTGTTTGTTTGTTGCTCACTTCTAAACCCTGTAATTTGTGCTTCAATACCTGCCTGTTCGTTAAGGGCTTCCTGATAAGCTATTTGTAAATCTACATTACCTTTGTTTTTAGCTAACTCTGCTTCTGCTTGTTTGACTCTTGCATCAGCGTTTGCCATCATTGTTTTTTCCTGCTCATCAAGTAGTTTGCCTAAATCATTGTTAGCTTTTATTCTATCCTCAAAACTTTTGCTTTCATCATCCCTTATTTGTCTTAGTTGCTCTGCTTGTCTATCGTACTTTTCAATTAATCCCTGATTAGCTGTTTCAGCAAGTCGTGCAGATTTCTCTAATTGTACATTGGCTGTCGCTGCCTTGACAGTTTCTTTAACATATTTAGTAGTTGCTTTTACTGCCTTTGTTACACCATTAGCTACCTTATCAAAAGTACCCTCTACACCTGTGTAAATTTCAATATATTCCTTACCTGCATTTTTCACATCGTCCAATGCACCTGCAAAATCTCTTGCAAATAATTTCTTAACAGCACTTGCTAAAAACCCTAAGGTGTCTAAGAAGCTCATAAACCTTTCTTGTATATTTCTTTTAAAAGCATCAGCAAAATCAAGTAAAGATTGTTTAGGGTTTTCAAAAATTGATTTGAAGAAATTAACTACACCGCTTGTGTTATTTAAAATAAAGTTTACAAAGTCATTAAAAGCGATTGATAAAGACTCGAATGTAGTGTTAAAAACATCAGCTACTTTTTGATTTTTCTTAAATATCTCTGTTAGTTGTGCAAACGCTGCAATAGCAAGACCGATACCTGCTGCTTTAAGTGCAGTACCAATACCCTTAATTCCATTAGAAACACCCTTTGTAGCATCCCCTACATCCTTAAAACCATCTTCTGTTGACTTAGTGAGATTTTGGATTTCGCCTTTTACGTCCTTAATCTCTTTTATCGCCTTGTCGGTTTTAGCTTCTAACTCTACTTGGATTTTTTTAGCCATTCCATATCGTTTTTAAATTGTTTAAATGCCTGTCTAAAGTTCTTAGGCAGGTAATTATGCCCTTTAGCTATTCGGATGTTTTCCGAGCCATCTTTTACATAGGGTAGTAAATCTAAGATATTCTGTATCATAATTCGTTTAATAGTTCTATGTTTGATTCGCCTGTCGCTAAGTTCGTTTCTATGCTGTTGATCTTATACCTTTTGCCATTGATATCAAACCTATCAGCAAGTGTAAAGTTCAAAAGGATTCTAAGGGGTAGATATGCCTTTACTTTTGTAAGTCTGTTCTTTGTGTTAAACACGTTTGTAATATAAGTGCTGTAATGGTTTTGAAACAAAGTACCTGTAAAACTACTATCGCCTGTATATTCGTTTTTTTCTAACTTAAAATTGATATTGGCAGTAGATGTACCTGAGCTAAAAGATACGCTATTAGAGGGCATATTTACACTTCCTGAAATTGATGAGTGCTGACCATACGTGCCATCGGTAACTGTATCTATGAAGCTGATAACCTCACTTGGGTTTGTATATACAGGATAAAAGAGTATTGGCTTACCTATATAACTCTCTTGGTTATCATCTACGCTATAACCCCATTGTATATCTGTTTGACTTTCTGTATCTAAATCAACAAGTCTTTCGTATTTAGGATGTCCGAATGGTGCTACTACGCTATAAAGACCACCATCCACTATATTACCATCATCGTCTGTTTGGCTGTAATTAGTTTTTGCCCACTCTTGATTAAATAGTTGATTATGTGTAGCAGCTAAAAATGTATCTGTATCTTCATAACTAAACGACACCTCTCTATAAGGTAGTGATGCATTAACTTGGCTGCTGTTTACATCTACAAACTCACTTATATCGTACGCTGTGCTTATTGATTTTTTATTTGCATAAAAGCTATCTAAATCATCAACGTATATCGTGCCATTATCCTCTACAAAAGTTGTGAGGTTAAACATTTTAAATAGACCTGTCAAAAAGTCTATTACTTTAATCTCAGGTATCTGTTCTGTAATCACAAACTCAAAATCAGCAGGAGCAGAAAATGAACCTGTATTATAACTTTCAGTAGATGTTAAATTATATGTTAATTCAAATTCAATGCTTGTAAAACTTAATGCACTTGTGTAAGTTAAGGTTGCTGAGTATTCCGCATCATCTTGAACGTATGAATATAAATTTATGCTTTTAGTTGTGGACGTGATTCCCGATTCAGCATATATCTCTGTGCCATTACGAGTTATAGATATATTGTATGGTGTAGATGCAGTTCGTGTTAAAGATAAAGTAAAATTGTTTACTAAATTAGCGTCTGTTATTAATAGTGTAGATGAGTTTATAATTTCAGACACGCCCCCTGATGCTGTTGACCATCCATTAATAAGTTTAATTGATTGGTCTAATTGACCACCACTTGACACTACACCTTTTTTTCTATGCAACCACATAAACAAATCATAGTAAGCATCGTTTGAAGTACTAAAAAAATCTGTACTGAAATTTATGTCGTATTTTGATTCTATTGCTCGTATAATATTATTTACTCTAAGTGCGTATTTTAATTCGTTATAAGCAAGTCCGTGATTATGCGACCCACCGCCTGTGTGATTGAATAGATTGCCTGTGTTAGGTGTGTTATCCCCACTATCGTAGTAAAGTCTTTTTGAGTGTGTGATAATAGGTACTACTACATCGTTTGATGCAGGATCTCTTTGTAAAGCAGCTTTGATATTAGAAGATGCATATGTTTCATTTAAGCTATTAAGACTTGTAAGTGAGTTTAGCTTATCTTCCCCTAATAGGTCTTTAAGTGTTACTGTGTTACCAAAGAACGTAATGCGATATGATTTAGGTCTGCGGTTCTGCAAGTCAACACCTTCTAACTTAATTTTACCTTTTTTAAATGGTAAGTTGTTTAATTCAAGTGTGGCATCTTTCTTTGTTCTCGCATCAAAGCCCCCTGTGATATCAAAGTTATAGTAGTGTTTGAATATCTTGTTGTTAGTCTTAGATGCAGGTAGAGCAAACGTCTTTGTAAACTCTGTAAATACCTTAGCGATATCCTTTACGTTTTGGATAGACTGAGTGATAGATACGCTTTCGTCCTTAAACATATCTACTCTATCTGTTTTTTTACCTATTATCACATATTGAGCTTGTTGATCGCCTTGCCCATATATAGTGTTAGATAATGTAAGTTTAGTTTCACTATCTACGCTTACGATGGTAGCAGTAAAGACCTCGTTAAATTCATTTGTGTTGGTTATCCCATAACCTTGTTTTACACCTGAGCTTATAAAGGTTGCGTTACTATCATTTAGTTCTGTGCTAACCTGTTGGGTTTGTTGTGTAAAACCACCCAACCTTAAAACTATTTCACTTATATATAGCTGTATGCTCTGCACTATCTAATGTTATTTATTTTATCAAAAGCGTGTTCAAAATCTACTGTATAGTTTGCAAGTTTATCGTTAACACTTGTCTTGTATGTGATTGACTTAGTTAATGGGATAACAGGTATAACCTTCTCTTCTGTTTCTGTTATCTCTGTGTACCACACCTGTTCACTTATCAATAGCTCCTCTAAGACAGCGTTGTGGTCATCATTAACGTATCCTGTGTTCATTGTGATTCTATCTTTGCCTTGTGCTAAAAATGATTGTTGCTGATGTTTATATGTTTTGTAGCTCAGGGTAGATTGGTCAAATATAGATGCCTTAAACTGCTGAGATGTTACATTGGTTGATTCAACTGACTTCTTGAAAAACCATAAATCTTGCAAAGCACCAAACTTATTAACGAATGTAACTTTATAAGGTTCGTATTTACATTCATAGATAGTGTTAATTTTAACAACCTCTACACCCGCATCGGTGTTTACAATAACCTCATCTACTTCGCCTATGTTATAACGCCTTAAAAACAAGTCTAAGCAATCGCTGTCCTCTAAAGTACCCCCATCATTTATAACTCGTTCCTTGTATGTGTCATTATCATCTAAACCACTTACTGTAATGTAGTCTATTTGTGCGTTGGTGTTTGTAGAGCTGCTTACTGTTTGAGTGCGTTTCTCTTCCCCTTTGTATAAGAATGTTACTGAGTTGGTATCTTCTGTAAATACAGGGATTCTTACGTTGCTATCGTTTAGTCTGAATATAGTATTGTTTGATAGTAGCAACCCTCTTGACAGCTGAGGATTTGTACCCTCGTGAAAGTAACCATAACCATCAAACGCTATATAGTCATTGTTAATAGGGCTGCCAACAGTTGAACCCCCACCATCAATAGCATTGTACATAGTTATATCAGATTCTACCCATACTGTTTGGCTATCGTATTCGCCATCAAACTCTATATCAATATAATCTCTTACAAGTTCGCTGATCTCAAACACCACGTAATTATTTGAGTCTATTTCGTTTTTTGTGATTGTGTATTGAGCAGATGCAGGTTTGTCTGTTGTTAGTACACCTGTGTAGATGTATAGTTGCATTGTAGCACTCGCTAAACTGCCATTAGTCGGTTGAATGTAAAAGGGGCTTCTTACGTTTATCTTTGTAGCCATTATATTAAGTTTTCTAAGTCAATAGCAAATTGTTCTTGTAATTCTTTAGGTAGGTTTGTAAATGCTTTCTCAAAGGGCTTGGTAAAAAACATAGATGGCTTAATACCATAATTCTTTACGATCGTAGCAAGTGCAAACCCTGTCTGCTTGTAGCTTAGAAATCTACCCTTTTTATCTCTAAACTGTATTCTCTTTGCAGATGCCCACTTGCTAAACGTACCTGTCTTACTTTCTAAGCCAATAAGATTAGATGATTGTTTGTAGCTAAAGTTACTTAAAGACTTACCACCCTTGACACCCTTGACGCCCCTGTCTTGAAACATACCGTAATCTTCCATCTCAAAGTAAAGGCGAAAACCCTTACTCACTTCCTCTATGGTGTAGCCAATAGAATCGTACAGCTCTTTGGATATATTCTTTTTGCCTTTAGTAAGGTTCGTGCGTGATTGCTGCACTACATACTTACCAAACGCCCTAAGAGCTTTCTGTGTTTCTTTTAGCTGCATATATTAATATCGTTTTCAATTAACACATCAAACGTACAAGCAAACCCTGCTACTTGATTCTCAAACCTATCGTAAAAAGGTTCGCAAGATGGATCGCCATCTAATTGGTATTTGGTCGTGTACAACGCACCACCTCTAAGTACACCTATAAGTTTGTTGATTACAGCAAGTTGTGTGTTGAGTACATCGTGTTCGTTGTTGTTACCCCTAAAGATGTTTGTTGTTTCATCTTTACTTTGGTCAACGATATCCATAGCAAGGATAGACATACTAAAGCGCAACACCTGCTCTTCTATTGTTACGTTGTTTACAATGATATGGCATAGGGGGAAGATAGTCTGCTTAGATAGGTCGATATCTGTTATATCGCCTGTGGTTACTGTGTTTACGTTTACATCGTTTAACAGTTGGTCTTTTATTGTTTCTGTGATTTGATAAAAACCTCTTACACCTTGATTAGCCATTGAATTTACTTTTTATTTGTCTTGCTTCTAACTCCGCTTTGTCTTTCATAAAACTTAGGGCATATAAACATTGATGAGCATTTAGTTTAGTGATATCTTCAAATCGTCCAATATCCCCCTGAGCGAGTGCGTAAAGTGATTGATACCACCCCCATTTTCGTCCGAAATTAGATGCAGAGCTAAGTTCATCTCCTCGTTCCCCAAATAGTTCAGCATAGCTTTCGATAAGTCCATCCCTAAATTGTAAAAAAAAACAATAGAACCTAATACTGCACTCATAGGCATATCTTTCATCTGCTCTGCGTTATCTACGCTATAATCCTCTACGTTGTACTTATCGCCATATTGATTCGTAATTGGTCTGTATAGAACATTCATAGCCCTATGCATATTATCCCAATCGCCTATAAACGTATCTAAGTCTATGTATTCGCCAAAGCTCATATCATCTAACTTAGGTATAAACCCATACTGTGTACCTTTCATCTTGAACATAGTTTGCAGTTTGGGTGTGTTGTTTAGCATCTCAGTTAATATCTGCACTATGCTGTTAATATCAGTAGCCCTCATCAGCAGCACGTGATCTCCACGTATCCCACAAAAGATTTCTATCATCTTAACAGCTAAAAACTTCTCATCCTCGTTTTTGTCTTGTATCTTTAGATATCTCTGATATTGGTCTAAGGTTATCTCATTAAGTGATTCAGGGATTTCTATATCTACTTTCATAATTATATATCGTAAAAAAAAATGATTTTAGCGAATAGCGTACTGACCTCTATTTGGGTTTTGCAGTTGGTATCCTACGCTATATCTAATCGCATCAATAAGGTGGCAATAAGCATCGACAGGCGTGTTTGACTTACGCTCTAACCATCTATAATTGTTCAGCTCTTTAATTAGGTTTGCACTATCAGGGCTAACCACAAGGTCGTAGTCTTGCAATAAAGATATCCCATAGGTAATACTACCCTGCCCTTTAATTGATGGCTTTACACTACACCCCTTTGATTTGAGTTCGTGTATAAGTCTTGGCTCTGCACTATCCCCTACGATAAGACCATCCTTAGCGTGTTTAAGATTGAGTTGTGCTATCTGTGATGTAGTTAGTCTTGGTAGATAAAAACATTCCCGTAGGTAGATTATTTTGTTATCTGTATCTATGTTTGTTTCTACAAGGGTTGATGGGTCAGCAGCAAAACCATAATCCTGCCCCCATACGCTTACACCTTTCTTTTTAAATTCGCCAATAGTCCAATTATCAAATATCACACCCTCAGCTTTAGCCATCCAAGAACCTAACATTTGTTGTTTGTATTTTTCAGGTCTGCGCTTTTGCATTTGTTCTATCTGCTCTATGTAGCTTTTAGATAGATTGTTTAAGTTATCTAAGTAGGTGGTATGAATGTATGTGGTGTTATCCTTATTCGTATTGCTACCTTCCTGCACTCCCTTATCCTCAAAGAATCGTGTATAGACAAAATGCTCTTTAGTTGTAGGATTGAGTATAAGGATGACTCTGTTTTGATTACCTTGCTGTCTTACTGACAGATCAATAGTATCAAACTTCTGCTCGTCTGTTAGTTCCTCTGCTTCATCCACAACCCAAGTCGTTATACCTGTTAGTGATTTTAGACTTGCTGTCTGATCTCCTGAGCTTGTCTTGATCCCTCTAAAGATTATCTTGCTTCCTGATTTTCTATTTATTATCTCGTCTTTAGTAACGTGGAAGTCTGCAATACAATCCATCAGTTCTAACTTCTCTATAAACTCAGGAATGATTGAGATACGAGCAGACGTTAAAGTGTATCGTGTAAATAGGATTGTATGCCCACGCTCATAGGTAAGTATAACAAGCAAAGCATTTATTGAGAAAGACTTACCTGATCCCCTACCACCTGTTACAACAAAGTATCTACTATCGTCTGTTGATATTGGCAGGTATTTCTTATGTATGTTAATCGACAAACTTAATTAAGTCCTTAAAGTTTATATTCAATCCCTCAGATGAGTTAATATCCATACTCTCTTTTGGTTTACCATAACGATAACTTAGGTATAACTGTATTGCTCTCATATCGCCTTTAGATACAAGTTCTCCTAACTTAGCAAGAGCTGTATCACTATCTATAATCGCATCTAAGCGTTCCACTAATTTAGCTTCGTCTGCTTTGGGTTTTCTACCTGCTCCTTGTCTTGCTCCACCATGCATCTTGATAAAATTTGATTATTCAAGTATATATCGTAATTATTTAGGATTTTGTGTACCCTTTAATTCTTGCACCTCTTTAGCTAATTGACTAACCATTAAATAGAGTTTTGTTGTAGCTCTTTCTATCTGCTCAATCTTCTGTGCTTGTGTCCACTTTTTTGTTTTCATCTAATTGTTTTTCGTATAGTGCGCAGTCGTTACATTGAAACACGCAGCGTGAGTATGTAAATTCATCGTCAAGGCATATAAAGTTATTTTTTTCCATCTTCATATCCTTTTAAGTATCCTATAAACCAAAAGAAGGCACAGAGTACTATGGTTGTTAAGAACCCACTAAAGTCCATATATAGTATCATAATCGTTTGTATCTAAGGTCAGGTCTATCTTCATTACTAAAGTGTTCTATCATTCTATCACAATACTTTAATATCTTAGGATCATCAGTTGTTGTTTTCCAATGTTTGTAATATCGTATCATGTGTATCATCAGAATAGTCTTTGTTGTTGTTTATGTTGTTGTATTCGCTTCATGGCAGCTTCGTAGTAGTCTTTATCGAGTTCGCACCCTGTAAGTTCAAATCCTAAGTTATGGCACGCTATTGCTATTGAGCCACTACCTAAATGGGTGTCGAGTATCTTGTCGTTTTCTTTAGCGTACCTCATTAATAGCCATTCATACAGCTTTATTGGCTTCTGTGTTGGATGTTTCTTTTTACCATCATAGTCAGGAAGTGTTGATAATCTTTGAAAAATCCGTACATTTTTGTTTATGCTACACCACGCTAACTCTGCTTCAGAAAAACTTAGATTAGGATTTTTTTTATCCCATATTATCCAATTATTGTTTAATGGTAATTTAAAATAATTCCCACCCCATATAATCCTCTCTTTGCTTACCCTAAATAGTTCATTAAAATACTCATCATCAGGCACTGCGCTATCCCAATCCTTACCCTTTACAAATTCATGCTTTCCACTTCCCATAGTCATTTTCCCTGCATCAATACCATAAGGTGGATCAACAATAGCAAGGTCGAAGTAGTTATCCTCATACCTTGCCATTAAATCCATACAGTCCTCGTTTGTTATCATTCTGCTGTAACTGCGTTTGCATTGTATATAGTCGCTTGTTGATTCCTCGGTTGTATATTAAACCCTACTAACATAGCTTCTAAGCGTGTTTTAACATCGTTTCTACGCTCCTCGGGTACTTGATCTATAAGTGAGTACAAAGGGTTCTCTATTCGCTTTGTAATTATCTCTATCGGTTCGTCCTTTATATTGTAGAATATGTTATACACCTTGTCAAAGTCTGACTTAAAGTCTTTATCGTGTTTGTAGTAATGGGTAAACCTATCTAAGTGATATATAACTGTGGCGTGGTTTTGCTTAAATGATTGTGAGATATGTCTTTTAATCACTTCCTGCTCTCTCATTATTCTATAAGCCATCATCCTACCCCTTACTGTTTTGTGTTTACGATTGTTCTCAGTTATATCTATACCTAAGTGTTCTTTGATGATTTTCTCTAATCGTGTCTTGATGTCTTTTGTGTACGTCATCTAATCGTGCTTAATTTATTTTTAACAAATTGATTATAATATGTAACTACGTTATCCTTTGTGGTGTTTAAGTATGGTGGCATACTTCTGTTAAGAAACAGAGAAAACTTAACCAACTCTTTTAACATCTTATCTACATTATTCGTTTTGCGAATTACCTTATTAATGATAACTGCTAAGGCACACTTAGTCAGCTTGTGAGTCATTTTATCCCACTCAAGATATTTGTTGATCTCATCTATGTAAGATGATTGTAGTAGATAATATAATCTCAATCGGGTTGATGTGTTGCTTTGTATTTTTGCGTTCCCTGTTCTAAAAGAATCATTTGATGATTGAGTGAATAGCATCCTGATAGATGCGTGTGAGAATACACCATTAACACCCATAGCTTCATCAAGTTGCTTAGGTGTTTCAGGGCTGTTGTATATCTTATTCCAAACAAACGTATAGAAGTTATCATTATCAAAAGGGTTCACACTTCGTTTAGTTGCGTGAAATCTTATATAATCCTGTATCTGTAATGGCTTTCGTATATTGTTAAGTGATAGAAAAACATCCTCAGGTTTTACCTTTGTATCGTTTGGCACTACAACAGCGTGTATCTCTTGATCAGGCATCTTCTCAATTACAGAGCTTAACCTTTGGTATCCATCCTCTACTGAGTATAACCCTTTGCGTATTTCGTATAATGTTACTGCTGTTAAAAACCCATTCGCTTTGATTGAGTTATTTAAGTTGCTTATGTGATGTTTCTCTTTCCATCTTTGATGTAGAGGGATTGTTATTTGATTTTTTAAATCCCTTGCTTTGAATGTTCTTATCTCTGTTCTCATGTTATAAAATTCCTGTTAAACAATAATTATCTAAATCTGCGCCATGTACAAAAAATGTTTCAAAAACTTCTATGGCTTCGTGTGTTTTTCTTTTACCCTCATTGTAAAACTCTTCTGATACATCGTATATCGCTATGTCAAGAGTTCCCTTATCCATTACACCGAACTTAAACTCTGTGTAAGGTACGTTAAATAATTCACAATAAATATAGACTTGTATATCGTATCCGTACTTTCGAGCTGAGTAAGGGAATCCCTTTATGTCAGTTGTAGTCTTTAGATCAACGATTTTGTTTTTACCTAATACATCTGCTTTACCTCTAAAGGGATAACCACCTATCATACCACAGGCAGGTACTTCAAACTCGCTGTTATCTAATAGTCTTAATGCCTGTTCGTTTCTTAGAAACGCATCAGCTAATCTCTCTGCATCTCGTTTCTCTTTTTGCGTAAATACTTTGCCATGCTCTGCTAATGCTTCCTTATACTTCTTTGTGTTTTTGCTTTGCACATCTACAAATATCTGATCGTTAAATACATCAGGTTCTAAGATTGCTGTATGAAACAACCACCCATCTCTTAATGGTTGGGATTCAGGCGAACCATAGTCTGTAACAAACCTATACTTCTTTGGGCTTTGGTGTAGCATCTTAATTGATGATGAGCTTAGGGCTGCCTTTGACATATACCCATAGTAAAACTCGTCCTCTCTTAATAAATCTATAAGGGTGTCTTTCTTAAAGCGTTCCCCGTTTAGTAGTGTTATCTCGCTCATCTTAAGTCTGCTTCAAAACAAGTTCCACTACAATAATCTGCTAACTTTCTAACCTCTGTACCACACATAGGGCATGAGTACTCAGGTTCTTCGTTATACTTTAACCAATCGCTATAATCCATATTTATTCTCTTTTAAATTCTCTAACTCTTTCTCTACTCGTCTTGCACGTTCCACAGCTCTAATAACTGATTGACGTTCCTCTCGTAAGATACGCTTAAAGCTGTATCGTTCTAACTCTAATTGATTAATATAGAACACGAGTCGTACAGCTGCTTCTGATACCTTTTGCAGTTCCTCATTGTCTGACTTCTTTTGCCACTTGCTGATCGCTTCTAAAATCTCAGCAGAGTCTATCATATATTGTAACTGACCAAAATCCATATCAAGCATATAATAATTCCTACAAGTCCTATCTGTGCAAAGTCTATCTTCATAACCCTAAAAACTTTTTGGCTTTAGCCCACCACACATTTTGAGTGTAGTATAAGTTAAACTCCGTCTGAGTCATTACTTCTATCGTTTCGCCTTTGTTGACGATATATAATCCTGTGGGTGTTATTTTG
>Ga0181408_1000174_pt1 | contig 20398 bp, 38 predicted proteins | sample 31SPOviralmetaG_FD_130137 | JGI IMG/M metagenome (GOLD analysis project Ga0181408, IMG submission 130137) | Marine viral communities from the oligotrophic San Pedro Time Series (SPOT) site, San Pedro Channel, CA, USA - 31 SPOT_SRF_2012-02-16 | ecosystem: Environmental > Aquatic > Marine > Strait...
AATAGGGGGAGATGGCCGAGATTTCGCAAGTTAAGCCACCCACGCCCCCAGCCGTTGGATTAATTACCACTGACAAGCGTCACGTCACGTCACTGGCAGCCGTTGGGTCACGTCACGTCGCGGATCCGTTACCACTGCGTCAATTGCGACACTTAAGGCCTTCCTAATTTGGAACCACTGGTAACGGCCGTTCACACACGAGAGTCCGTCGTTCACACTGATTTTTCAGGCGAGAAGGTTCGACAGGCTTCGGTCCTCGGGTGATTAGGGGTGCAGGGGTCGCGCGCGTGGGCTCGAGGTTCGAGGTGAAAATCTCGGTTTTGATACTGGATTTGGCAGGTTTTCAGGCGTCAGCGGCCGAGGGGTCCGGGGTCAGCCAAGCCGGTCGCGCGCGCCGGGGTTCGCCATAGGAGAGGGGGTCCATGGGGTCGGGGCGTTAGTGCAGTGTCAGGCTCAGTGTTTCGCGCGGTTCGCATGCCGGCTGATGACCTGCAGATTGCTCGGCTTGTTGTTCCGCGGGTTGCCATCCTTGTGGTCCACCTCCTTGCCAGCCGGGACACTGCGCCGCTTCTTCACCTGTGCACGCGCTCGCTTTCTCGCGGCCATCTCCTGCCTGTGCCGGCGCTGCTCCGGTGTCACTGAGGACGCCTTGCCGTAGCCATAGTAGTCCTGCCGCTCCTTGCGGTAATCGCGCGCCATTAAGGTCACGTTAGATTACTTGCGACTGTGCCCCTTGACGTAAGACTTGCCGGTGTGACTGGTTGTGTGACGCTTAGCGACGCCGTTGACCGTACCGCAGTTGCCCTTGTTACTGGGCGTCTTGCGGCAGTGTGACTTCACCGTACCGTCGCTTGCCGGCTTCGCCGCCTTTTTAGCAGCCTGTCTCTTCTTCCTCTCTTCGGGCGTCATCCTGCACCGATTCGTAGGACCGTAGAGCCGGGTGCCTTCTTTGCAGACTGGCATGTTCCGTAACAGGCGTGCGAAAATTAGCGCTTCTTCGCCGCGGCACTGGCCTTCATTGCCATGAGTCCACTCATCGCCTTGCTCGACGCTGCCTTGTTCGCACGGTCAGCGCGGATCGCCGTCTTCTCGGCCTCCTTCTTCGCAACCATCCGCGTCTTGTTCCTCGCGACGCGCTGCCGGACCGCCTCCCAATTCGGGAACTGCGCGCGCATGTGTTGCTGATGGGCCGAGCTAAAGAAGGCACTGTAGCCCGCGTCTCTGTTGGCGCGCGCCTGTGCACGACGCGCGATCTCAGTCGTCTTCATCGAGTGCGCCGACATCGGGTTGTTGATCGACGCCTTGTACGCAGCGTCAGCAATCTTCGCCTGGCGCTTGTCAGCCGCGATCTGTGCAGCGGTGCGGCGGTCCTTATACTCAGACTTTACACCGCTCTCACCCATCTTCGCGCCGTAAATAAACGCGGACATCTCTGTGACGCCCACCCGAAAAAATGCCTACTCACCGGACTTCTTTTTCGGCGGCGGACGTCGGCCTCAGAAAAGGAAGGAGATCGTGCGCGCCGACGAGTAGGAGACCACCGCGAGCCGGCCCGGGAACCACGCGCCCTCACCGGCGTCGAGCTTGAGCGCGCACTCGCCGTACGGCTGTAGGATCAGCGAGCCCTCGACGACGTAGACGACGTTCCACATGTACGGCGTGAAGCTGAAGTGCGAGTCGCGCAGGCCCATGTACTGGTTCATCAGGATCTTCGGCTCGAAGGTCGCGCGGTTGATCATCGCCCACTTGCAGAAGTTGACGTAGAGGTTGTAGAGCGCGTTCTGGTGCGTGCAGAGCGGGATCATATGGCCCTCGATGCGCGACGGGTCCGGCGGGTTGAGCGCCACCTGGCCAATGTAGCTGAGCGGCAGCTCGAGACGGTTGTGCGTGATCTTGATGTCGCCCGGGAACGTGGTGTCGAGCTCGCGCACGAGGGGCGCCGAGTACTTGGCCATGTACGTCGGCAGGAGAATCGCGCTCGAGTCGCACAGCCCGTCGACATGCATCATGTTCTTGGTGAGATAGCGGCTCTTGTCATCCTTCGCCGCAGCTACCTCGAACTCATTGTACAGCGGCATCTGCTCGTTGTTCATCTGCGCGCGGATCTCGTCGTTCATGAGCCACGCGCCGCCGTTGACCGTCTTGCCATTGGTGGAGCGGTTGTCGATCTGGAGCATGATCGTGTCAGTCTCGTAGTTCTTGTTGCACAGCGCAAAAGCAACAACGTGTGGGTGCGCCGAGAGCGTCGTGAGCAGCGCGGCGCAGTGCGGTGCCATGCGCGCGTCCGGGATGTGCAGCCACTCGGGTTGCTCCGTCTCGTGGTAGCCCTTGCGCGCGCCGACGAGCAGGATGTTCTTCTCCATCGCGTCGGGCTCAAGGGTGAACTCCATCGTCCCGATTTGGGTTTTCTGGCGTCCGCGTTGCGTTGCATGAAGTGTGGCCCGAAGGGGGGTCGCGGGGGCCGTGCCAGCTCGTTTTTCGCTCACTGACTCATTCGCTCAGATCCCCATCCCCATCAAATCCCCTTCCGCAATCTATACCCGATTTGGGATTTCTGGCGTCTCGCCGAATCCCGTCGCTTGCAGGCTGGCCCTAGGGATCCAGCTCGCGCAATACAGGTCCTGCAGCTCCCGCACAACACGCCGATGTCCTCCACGTCGTTCTCATGGCAGCTGCAGTACGAGCCGAACGCGCCCAAAGCGCGCCTCCGCATCGTGATCGACCGCAAGGTGACGCAGCAGCAGCAGCGCCGCTTGACCGTAGCCAAGGAAATGCTCAGCCTGCTGGCCCAGGTACAGGGCGCGGTGCCGTCGCGTGTCGCGGACTTCAAGCAGACGGTCGACGCGTGGGTGAACAGCAAGACGATGCGCGACCGCAAGATCAAGGACTTACTGATGCGCCTGGTTGACCTGCTGCACACGCAGGTGCCACTCCGTACATGCCGAACAAACTCCACACCCCCCATGATCGCACGTGATTCCATCGGCGAGCGCGACGCCAGCGAGGTCGAACAGAGCGTGCCGATGCTCGATTCGCTTGCGCGACGCAGGCGAGTGCTGAATCGCTTCCAGCGCGCGACCCTGCTCTTGTACCCGAGCAGCCTCAGCTGCCTCTGCCCGACGTCGAGATGGACAATACTGTGAGCTGTGCCCATACCTGTCGCACCACGAGCACGCGCGCGGGCAGACCATGCCGTTGCTCGGCCCGCGCCCGTGGCCCACCAGCGCCTGCATCTGGTCGAACACCATTTGGGCTTTGACCCAGTCGTGCGACCTCAACCGGCCCAGCTTCGCCTTCAGCTCCGCGAACTCCGCGCGCTGAGCCTTCTTCGGCCGCACACCTGACGAGCGCCCCATGCCTGCACTCTGCGCGCAGAAAAACTGGTGGTACCCCACTGAGCTCATGCTTTCGAACAACGACCCCCTCGCGCACCTCCTCCCCGACTCGCAGATCTACCACTACCCGCCGCCGACCTTCACCAACGCGCCGCCGCGCCTGCAGTCGCCGGCTAAGCGCGGCCGGACGCCGATCGCGCTGGAGTTAACGTCCGACGTCGAGTGCATGACCACGGGCACGCCGCTCCCCGGACCCCCCGGAGACACGCCGCCGATCTCGACGCCGCCGATCTCGACGCCGCCGCTGTCGCCGCTGCCCTTCACCACGGAGCCGCCGGCCGACGCCGAGGTGCCGTCGCCAGAGAAGCCCAACGACGAGGCGCTTACGCAAGCCGAGCGCGAGGCGTTCCAGTCGCTCGAGGACCTGCTCCACTGCGACGAGAAGATGGTATGCACCCTCGAAGACATGATCGACATAATGAACGAGGCCGAGCTGGACAATTTCTACGGCGACGGCAAATGAGCACTGCGATCGCGCTCGTGTGGGCGTACATCGCCGAGCACCCGGAGCAATACGCGTCGTGGGTCGCGCCCTTCACGCAGCTAAGGTGGTGCGCGAGTGAGCAGCGCGTGCTTGCGGTGCGCGTCGGCGGACATTGGAGGAGACAGCCGGGGTGGTCGCGCACGGTCGCCGCCTTACAGTGTGTGTGTCACTTCGAGCGCCTCGTGCGTCCGAAGCTCATGAGTGTGCCCATGAAGGCGGTGCGCATGCGGTGGGACGAGAACGGATTCATACCGAGAATCTATAGAGTCTTGTGCTTCGCGTAGTTTGCGACACCGAAGAGCGCGTCCGAGACGAGCCACTCCTTGCGCCCGGACGCCGCGTACGCGAGCCAGAGGACCCCGTGCATCCAGCGCTCGTTCGCCCACCACGCGCGGCCGCCAAAGAAGCCGACGCCGTGGTTGAAGAGCCCGCCGACCCACGTGCCACCGACGACCGCCGCGATCGCGCGAGGTGGCCCGAGGAACGCGACCAGGAAGCGCGTCGGGATGCAGACAGTGAAGAAGAGGTCCGTGCGCAGGATCGGCCCCATTCACAGCGCCTCAGGAAATGTCGATCGTGGGCTGCGTGTCGCGGTAGGCTGACTGCGCCTCGCGAGCCCGGTTCGCTGCGTGTCGGCTCTCGCGACCAGCGTCGATGAGCTCCTGCCACCTGTCATCGGGTGTGACATTAGGAAAGAAGTCTCTGTGAATTCCTTCCGCGACACGTAAAGTGTGGTGGAAAGCCTGTAGTGCGGACGTCCCACTTACTATGGCGTTGAGTCTGCGCTGAGTGACGACCGGTGGAGCTTGCGGATCTACCGGCGGCACCTCGACGTACAGCTGCGGGTTCTCACCAAGGGCCGCGAAGCGCTGTGCTGCCATCAGAATCACATCTAGAACTTTGCGATCGAATACGCGCCGTACGCGGAGAGTGCAAGCAAGCCGAGCTGCTCCGAGCTCCACTCCTTGGTCAGCAGCGACACGAGGCGGTTGCTCGGCTTGATGCTCATCGACACGACCAGCTCCGGCTCGTCGTTCAGGCGGTCCGCGCGGTTGCCCGTGAGCCGCGAGAGCGGCATCTTGTCGTCCTCGGGCACATAGTCACTGAACGTCAGGCCTCGGACCCTCCTGCCGCCCACCTCGTACGGCTGCAGAACCTGCTTGAGCACTGCGCCAGCTCCCTGGCTCAGGAAGTGCTCGAAGTTTGCGCGCAGACTGTTGTCCGAGGAGATGGCTGTGTTCTGCGCGAACCGGCCATCGGGGTGGTTGCTGACCTCGGAGTAGGCGTGCCCATCGAGCGCGAGACTGTGGGGCTTGTCGTTGCTCGGGGTGCCGTTGCCGATGCGTGGGAGACTCGCGGCCTGCCCAGCTCCCGGCGCCCCTGCGTACGCGTTGCGGTTCGCGCCTCGGATCGCGCCGGCGTTGCGGTGGCTCGCTCCGCTCAGGTACGCCTCGGGCACGCCGTTCCCGCCAAACGCGAAAGGGTGCTCCGAGTAGCTCCATGACATTTAATCCAACCCACCGGAAAATGGAGCGTATGCCCGGCGCGACGACTGTGGGCGGCATGGACTTGAACTACGCGGTCGTGCCATTGGTCGACGATTCTGACAACACGGATCCAGAGCACGGATGGGAGGCGTTCTTAGCAGTTGTGCACGACACAGGGCAGACAGAAATTCAGAACGCTGGTAACACTGTGTACTTTAACGAAACCCATGGTACTAATTTCCCACTGTTTCACGGGGTCGTCTTTAGAAGGGAAGAATCATCGCGCCCAGTAGGCCCACTTATTCAACTACCACAGCCACCGGTCCCAGCGAACGCACCGGTGCCGCCGCTGCTACTCGACGTACCATCTGGGCAAGATCCTGAGGACATCCCGTTAGGTGTTCTTTTCAACATGTGGAACGACCTCTAGTCGTACGGCATCCGCATCATGTCGCGCGCCGCAAGGAACGCATTGTGCTGACGCTTCGCATTCACGCGCGCCGCGATGTGCCGACGGCTGACGATCACCGCGAAGACCACGAGCAGCGCCGTCGCGTCGAGTGCGTTCATGGCCCCATGGTACCTGAGAAAGTAGCGGGCGCCGATTGCGCGCTCTCTGTCGACGCCTCCGACAGCTCGCTCTCGGTCTCCCAGCGCAGCTCCTCCTGGATGTCCGCGACCGACTGATGCAGCGCCGCGACCGACTCCGCAAGGCGCTCGATCGTCTCCTGCATCTGCTCGACCATGTGCGTTAGATGCCTAAGCGCTACGAGCGTTTGCATGTGCTCCATCGGATACCGCGTCAGAAACAACCAGCCCGTTCTTGGCCCACTGTGCCGCGCGCACTCTGGCCATGCGGTCCTTCGCCTCCTGGCTGCCCTTCTCAGGCCCAGTATACTTACGCTTCTTGATCTGCAGCGGAATCGGCGCGTCCGGTGTGCAATCAAGACGCTGACCCTTCATGCTAGGACTGCACTTGGAAAATCAGACCACTGGGTGTAGCACGCAACCGTAGTTGATTCCATTGACATGGCGGCACTCGCGCTCGCACTCCTCGCAGATGCACTCACCGCAGCCCTCGCCGTCGCAGTAGGTGCACACGGGGTCCCACTGCGGCGGGAAGCGGCGCTCGTACGCGAGCACGAGGCGCTGGATCGGGCCGCCGTCCATGAGGTCCGAGCGATCGAAGACCTCCTCGGTGTTGTCGGATGTGCGGCAGACGTAGCTGAGGTGCCCGTCCTCGTCGATCATGTCGAGCACGTCCGCGACGTCGACGCTGTCGTTGCTGAGCATGTCCATCTCCTCGAGATCGTCGGACTCTGACATGGCCGCTATGCACCTCACTGGAAAATCTACTCGGGTGGCTGCACGACCTGTTGATTCAACTGCATACCGGGCTCGACCGGCAAAGCCAGCTCGCGCTCGGACGGCGCTTCTCGTGGCCTGTTCTTTATGAGGAGCTGCCGGTGCAACACTGGCAAAGGGGTCGGGTACCGTACTCGCTCAGCAATGCCCCATCTAAGCAATGTCATGTCAGCGGGTGGTTGGTGCACGCGTCTGTTCTGATACCAGTCTCGAGGCGCACTATGCCACCGCTCAAGCGGCACCGTGCTCCGGATCTGCGCCCAGTGCTCCCGGGCTCTCTGCAGCTCATCGTCCCCGGCCTCGGCGCGTTGAGCGTCAACAAGAGCGTCGTCGAGTCCGGCAAAAGCTCTCGCTAGCTCGTCCATCAGGCCGTGTCTGTGAAAATCTAGCGACAGGCCTTTTTAGCAGCACGGCACGCCTTTTTCTTCCTCTCGTAGCGCGTTCCTGACGTCTTGTTGCCGGTCTTGGCCAGATCATACTTGGCGAGAGCGCACTTCTTTCGTGCGGCGACACATTGACCCTTTGTGCGCGCCATTGCACTCTGTGCTCAGGAAAAGTGTTACTTGCCCACCATCGTGAGCCTCTTAAGCTCCTGGTACAGCGGACCCCCGGGCGCCCAGTCGTACGCGGCGTTCATCACTGCCTCGCAATGGTCGACATGCGCGCGCGCGATCTCGAGCTCCTTGACCAGGATCTTCGGCGGGCACGGCGGTGCGTCACGGATCGAACCGTGGTAGTAGGTAGGGAACTCGCCGACCTCGACGCCCTGGTTGCGTGCGTAGCGGTGCGCGACGAGTTCGATCGTGCTGTCGAGCATGGTCTCGCGCCACGGAACCTTCCAGGACTTTGCGCAGGTCTCGAAGTTGTACCACATGACGTCCTTTAACAAGTCCGTTAGGCGCGAGACTTCCATGCGCGCGTCGGACAGCTCGTTCACAAAGTGCATCGTATACTCATGCTGCGTTACCTCACTAAACGTTGTCATTTAGTACGATCGCCGTCGCACCCCCCACACTGAGAAAATACGAGAGCTTGTGGCAGCCCATGATCCGCTTGCACGGGCATTTGTAGGTGAGCCACGCGGCGTAGAGCAGGAGTGCCGCAGCGACTTGTTGCCGCGTTCGCATCACACCTGCTTCAGGATTTCCGCTCTGATGCCCGCCGGAATCTTCAGCCATTCAACGGCATCGACGTCGTGCCGGTGCTGCTGCCACGAGTGCAAGCACGTCTCGGAGCAGAAGTGGAAGCGCATCGGACCCTCGAGTACCTGGATCAGCTCTGGCATCCTGTGCGGTCCTGAGACACACCAGTGGCAGCGCCGTGCAGGGCGCCCCTTCATGTGCTCAGGCAACCAGTCGCGGTGGCGCTTTGGGATGAACATGGCGCGCTTGCTTTTCTTTCCTAATTTAGCGCAACATGGCGAGCGCGTACGCACCGGCGTAACCGAGGCCTGCACAGATCGCAATCTCCTGCGTCCCGGTAATGTCACCGTTCGTGCACGCGAGATGCACACCTGCACCGGCCGCGGCGTAGTGCACCGCAGGCGGGAACGGCAGGATCCGGTCAAAGCCCATGTACGCGGTCAGCGCACCGGCGGCCGCGGCAGAGACACGCTTCTGTGAGCAGGGCATCGCGAGCATCCGACTCATGTCCATCATCAGTCGAATTAACATTCAGAATTTCACACGCGGCGCCGATGATCACCGAAGAGGAGGCCTTGCTGACGATGGCCATGGCGTACCTCGCCGGTGTGCTCTGCACGCTGTACTGCCTGCTCTTCAGCTACTGTCTTTCTGACATCTGCTGTGATGGCGTGCAGGGAGATCGACCAGATGCGCGAACAGGTCTGCGGCGCTTTGCGTGGTACCGTAAACGCGTGGCAATGGGATTTGCAGTCGCGCTGGGGGGATCCGAGGGTGTACGCGATACAACAGGCGGCGATGGCGAAGCAGGACGCCGCGCTGAGCTACGATCTGAACCGGCGCAACATGAAGCTCCTCGAGGACGCGTACTCCGCGCAGCGCGAGAAGAACCGCTCGTCACACAAGGAACGCCTGTCTAAACGCCGCGATTATCGTACACCAGATACACCCCCTGAATCGGTGCCGGACCCGCCTCATACTCCTGCACCTCCTGATGCGCCCGCTCCCGCTCCTGCACGAGCGCCTTCGCGTCGGCGCTCGAAAGATCCTGCAAGTTCATGTCCTGGTACCGGTCCCCGATCGGCACCGTCCTCTGCACCTGGCGCACCTCCTGCGACGTGAGCCCCTCCGCGGGCTTCGCGGCCTGTTCGAACTCGGCGACCGACGTCTCGAGCCGCGACGCGATCTGCAGGTTCTTGTTGATCAGGTAGCCCGCGCCGAGGCCGAGCGCAATCACCCACGCGGACATTTGACTCTCTAGTCAGAAGTAATGGCACCCGGCGTCGTGTGCTTGTAGACGTAGTGCGCGAACGACGTGGCGCTACCGCATTGGTGGAACGCGCGCCCGAAGAGAGTTACGCCCGCGCCCTTAAAGACCCGGAACAGCTCCTGGCACGCGTCCGCGTTGTCGACGACCCACTGTGCGCGGTCCTGGCGCATGTTCAGCGGGATGTCCTCGTCGCCGGACTCGCTCTCGTGGTAGCTCGGGTCGTACTCGTCGCTGTCGTACATCTCCATGTCGACCTCGTAGCGCCCGCCTCCGCGCGTCGACGGCATGCGACAGTGTGCGAGTTGGAATTAAGTAAGGTCGATCGACGGTCCACTGACGCGATCACGCGGCGCCAAGGTCACTATGTCTTGCAGAAGCGGCTCGGTAATGTCGAGGAAGGGCTGCGTGATGCGCACGCGGCGCTCTAACACACTTTGTCTTCGATGCTGCGGCACCGTGTGAAGGTATGGGTCGCGGAAGATTGGCCAGTCATGATGCAAGGTCTGGTCTAAGTCGTGACGAGAGCGCCGATGCGCTGAGTTGACCTCTGCTCTTAGCGCAGCCTCTGAGAAGTCACGCGTGTTCGGGTGCGCGCGTAGAGCCTGCATGAAACGCGGCTCACGTACATTGTACAAGACACCCGGGTGCGGGTAGACATCCGGGTGCGGGTTGATCGATGCGTTTTGGTATGGGTGAGTCACCGGTGGCTGCACGACAGCCTGGTTCAACTGCATATTCACCGGCATAACGGCCAGCCCCTCTGACGGCGCGTCGTCCGGTTGCTCCATCAGATTGCCCTGCGCTCAGATTAACCGACACTCAGCTGGTGCGAGTAGGTGTCGAGGTAGTACATGACCAGGAGCAGCGAGTCGGCCATGTCGTCGCACTTCCCCTTGAACGCCTTCGTCACGCCCTCCGCGAACGCCTGCGGGTTTGAGAGCATGAAGTCCTGTGCCCACTCGACCGCGAGCGCCTTGTTCGTCCTGTAGTTCCGCGAGCTCAGCGAGTAGTGCAGTTTCACGCTCCGCGGGTTGATGATCTGGCAGCGGTCGAAGAAGAGCGACTGGAAGATCGCCTCGATGATCCGCATGTTGCAGCGCATCTGGCGTTCGACGAGCACAGCGTGCGCGCGCTCGAAGTAGGCGTTGTACTTGTGCAGGAACGCGCGGACGTACTGCACGTTGTTTGCAGGAATGTAACGCCCGGTATGCACAAGTGAGACGTTATCCCAGTGAATCACCTGGTTGCATTCAAAATCGTAGACGCACAGCCCTAAGTTTTTTATCCCGACGTCGATCGCAACGACGAGCATCACACACACCCCCTCCCCCAGAATTACTTTACAGACACAGACACTTGCTCCGGTTCCAAACTCACGACCTCACGCTCGCACTCGAAGCAGAAGCACCGGATCCGCGAGCACCGGCTGCGCAGGAAGAATGTGAGCATCGCGCCGATGCACGTCATGAGCACTGCGAGCACCGAGAGCACCCAGGTGCCGTTGCGCTCGATGAAGTCCGGATCGTATTCCATTTTGCGCGCGTCTTAGATTAAGCGAAACTGAGCAACGCGCGGCCGTCCTTGATCTGCAGCCAATTGTAGTACAGCGCGTACACGTCGACGCGGAAGTCCTCGGTGCTCGCGTTGACACCCTCCGTGTCCATCGCTAGTGAGAGCTTCGCGTGCGACACCTTGCTGAAGTTCACGGCACCCGACGGGTTCGAGCCCTCGGGGTTCAGCGAGAACGGGTACACGTAGATGTTCTTCGAGCCGAGCATCCCGAGCGCCTGCTGCTTGTCGACCGCGTCGGAGTCCTTCGTGTCGCGGTAGATCACGATCGGCTGACCAAGCGTCCGGGAGTACGTGTTGGCGGTGACGCTGGCCACCAGGGGCGTGCCAGTACCATCGGCCGCGGAAAAGTTGATCGCGGCGCCGCCCGGAGTCTGCGCGAACTCGAAGACGGTGGAGTTGGTGATGCTCCTGACGTAGACCGTGTAGTCGACGTTTCCGGTTCCGTCACGAAGCAGGACCTTGTCACCGATCTGTGCGCCGCCGCCGTACGACCGCAAGGCTGCGAAACTCAAAGTAATGGTAACGTTGCCAGCTTCGGCGGCGCCTGGCATCGCGCCGTCTGCGACAAGCTCTGACTTGTGGTCGCGCGACAGGCCGAGCTGCTGCATCTGCAGGTGGTTCGAGTTCGAGTGCAGCATCCCGAGCAGACGCCCCTGCAGGAAGTCCGTCTCGATGCCGTCCGAGAGCCCCGGGTGCCGCTCCTGTCCATTGAGCGTCAGCTTGATTGACTTCACCTTCACGGTCTTATTTGCCGCAGCAGTGCGCAGTGCACCGGTCGCATCATAGGGCACGTCGTAGTTCGGGGGCGTGCCGTTGCCGTGGTAGAAGAAGTAGCCCTTCTGTGCCGAGTCCGTGTCCGATGCATCGACAAGCGAGTTCATGTCGGCTGTGCGCCGGACCGTGATAATCAACGTCGAGACCGGGTGCAGGAACGACAGGTCGATCGGCACCGTGGCCACACCGCCTGTGAAGTTATGGTGTACGTGCTGGTAGAGCTTCAGGAGCCGCACGTGCTCCATGTTCATCAGCTGGTTCGCCTCGGGGCCCGTGACGTGCACGTAGTGCGTGCGCAGCGAGCACTTGCCCGAGACGATGCCGGTCCAGTTAGAGGGCAGGGAGGTCAGTTTGCCCGTCCCGCCGTCGTTCATTTGAACGAGATCCCGCAACGAGCGGAACTTGATCGCGATGCGCACGTCGTTGCACCCGGCGACCGCAGCGAGCGGGAAGTAGTTCGAGACGTGCTTCGTGAAGAAGAAGTTCAGCGGGATGTTCAGCTGACGGTTCGCACTGACGAACGGCGCACCGGTAGTGTCCAAAGGGTAGTCTTGTGCTGACGCGGTGCCGTCGCAGTACGCGATCAGGCGGGTGTAGTCGTAGTCGACCGGCTTCTTGAAGACATCGGGCTGAGTGGCGCTAAATTTGGTCTTGTACGTAGCGGACGTCCCTGGGCGCTCGCCGCGAGTCACCTTCCGCTCGGCTTCGCGAAGGCGTTTCATCTCTATCGAGCCATCCAACGCAGCGCTTGCTCGCGTGTCTACACGGCTGAACGCGCGGCGCCCGGTCTTGAGCGTCGAGTGGAAGCCGAGGCGCTGCTCATCCGCGGTCATCAGCTCGTTCTTCAGCTGCATTTGCTCGCCGGTGATCGTCTCGATGTCGTTCGAGCCGACGCTGAACGTGGCCTTCTCGATCATCGCGAAGCCAAGCTCGTCGACCCACTGCATGAACTGACGCGTGGTGGCAGCTTGGGTACCAGCGCTTCCCCATGGGAGGTCCGCGACCGCCGGCGGCTGCAGCTCGACGCGCAGGTCCACAGGGCCCATGAGGTCCGCGGCCTTCGGGATCACGAACTGCACCGTGGAGCCGAACTGCGCGGTGTTCTGCGGCTCGACGTCGCGGTACTCCACCTGGAAGTTCGACGTGCGCACGTAGCTCACGTTGTGGAAGTACGAGCGCGTGTTGTCGTAGAGGAGCGCATCCTGGGGACCCTGGTTGATTTGCAGCTGCGGCATGATTGCTCAGGCTTTAGGAAATGTTGTCCGCGACGAGGCGGACTCCTGGTGACAAAAAGGCCTCTTTATGGTAGTCCGTCGTCACCTTCCTGTACACGTCCCAAACCCCCGGCATCTTCAACGGCACCGCCAGTCCGCTCCCGAGGCTCTGGTCCTTCAGCTGCGTGTTCAGCGGCCGGTCCACGTGAATCTCCACGTTCGTCGGGCAGTACTTGTGCGCGCAGCTCTCGATCTGCCTCTTCAGTGGCGGCTCCAGCGACTTGTTCACCATGTACGCGAGAGTCAGGATCGCGGCGATCTTCGGTACGAGCATTTTCCTCTGGTTTGGAAAGTTCTGCAAAGAGCGCCTTGACCTTGTCCGTCTCCGCTTTGAGCGCGTCGTAGCGTGCGGCCCAGAGCGCCTCTTGCTGCTTGAACTGCGCGTTCTGCTCGCGCACGCTCTTGACCTCCGCCTGCTCGCGGCGCCGGAACTCGAGCGCGCGTGCGAACGAGGCGTCGTTGCGCTTCGGCAGCGCGAGCGGCGTCTTGTAGGTGCGGTGCAGCGACTCGACGTAGTTGTTCGTGTGCGGCTTGGTCGTCGCGAAGAAGGGGTCGATGCGGTTCATCAAGCTGCTCTGAGAAAATCAATCACACACAGTCCGGCCTCTGTCCAATCCGTCTTACCTCTTCGACAACATAATGCAACGGTTGCATGATGTTATCCGGCTCGTAGGTCTGGTCGTCTGACTTGATCGGTACGCCAACAAAGTACTCTCGTGTGTGAGTTTGATAGGGCGTATAATGATCAACGTATGCTCGGACGCGGTTGTTCACAGGTCCTTCATAGTGCATGTATCTTAACGCACCTCGGTGTATGAAACGGTAAGACTTAGTGCTGCCACTGACCACGGTCTCGAATGTGCGCTGCCGCTTGTGCGTCGTGTCGATCGGATCTGGGTTGCCTTGCGCGGGGTTCATTTGTAGCTCTCAAGACACTGAGAAAATCAATACGGTCGCTGTCCAATCTGTCTAATCTGTGATACGTTAAGATGCAACGGTTGCATGATGTCGTCTGGCTCGTAATCCTGAGTCCACATAGACGTAATTAAACCATCATCTGAATGAATGGGTAGATTAAGAAGGTACTCGCGCGAATTACCAAAGTAATCGACGTACGCTCGGGTTCGATTCCTTACAGGTCCTTCATAGCGCAGCGTTCTTCCCAAACTAATCGCATAAGGCTCAATGTTACCAATGACCACGGTCTCATTCGCGCGCGCCACCTTGCTCTGGTTGCCGCTCTCGATGCGCTCAGCTGCGCTGGAGGTGCGCTTCATCATTGCATCACGAGAATAAGTTGCTGTGTGGCCCCGCCGCGTGCCCGAGGCGCCGATCCTGTGCATCCTCGGCGACGTGCTCCTCGCGGATGTCTTTGGCCACCCGGTGCGCGTCGTCGTCGTGCGGCGGCTTGTACGGCGGATCGCGCGCGCGGCCCTTCACGATGTCCTGCATCTTCATGCGCAGCGCACGCATCTCCTGGACGTTCGCGTCCTCGCTGTCGACCGTCAGCCGCACGTTGGGCGAGCCGGGCTTCGCGACCGCCGCGTCGTCCGCATTCGGATCGCTCGCGACGACGCCGGGCTGCCGGTCGCTCGGGTCCGGGTCGTACTGGTACATGCGCTCCGGCAGCGCGTTCCCGTAGTCCGAGCGCACGCCGGGCTTCGGCGCGATCGGGTCGAGGCACACGGCGTCGCTGAGCGGGCGCCCCTTGACCCAGTGCTTGAAGTACATCCACGCCTGGTCGAGGTTCTGTGGCCCGTACTCCGCGAGCATCTGCATCTCGACGTCCTTGCGGTGCGCGTCGCGCGTCTCGTCGAAGAGGTAGTCGCGCACGCCAGGCAGGTGCGTCAGCCCGGCGCGGCCCCACGGCGTGTGCTTCCACCCGGCGCGCGCCTGGCCGACCTTGTAGCCGCCCTCAAGGTCCTCCTGTGTCCTGAACACCCAGCGGCGCACGGGCTTGCCCTCGCAGTTCTCGTAGACCTCCTCGGCGAGGTTCGCGTCGTGCTTCCCCTGGAGCCAGTCCTCGAACTCGCGCTTCAGGCACTCGTCGGCCTCCTGCTTATAGTCACCGACGACGCGGTCGAGGTACACCTGTTTCTGTTGCTCGTCGAGGCCCTCTGTGCCGTACTTGTAGCGCTCGGACATCAGCGCGCGCTTCAGGTACTCGGCCTCGTAGCGCGGCCAGCTGTGCGTCTGCTTCGCCTCGGACGCGGTGCCGATCGAACCGCCGACGTCTGCTGGGAGATCGAAGCGCGCGTTCCATCCCCAGGTCATGAACTCTCTTGGTCCGGAAAATCAACTGAGGCGCAGCTCAGCTAAGACGCCGCCTATGTCCGGCTCGGGCGCTACGTTTACATCGCGCAAGTAATCTTCCTGATACTGGTTTTGCCGACGGTATAGGTTTTGCACGATTTCATTGCGAGTGTTGACGTAAAGGCTGGAGACTGGAGCGGGCGCGAGCGACGGTGGCACGACATCGTACGGGCCCATCGACGGCGGAGTCGGTGGTGGTCGCCTTGGAACGTCATCGACTTCCTCCGGATCATAGTCAGCCAAGCTGTTGAAAGGTGGTGGCTCCTCGTCGCTCTCGTACTCGATCTCCACGGCCTTCAGAGTCTGATCACCGGCATTGAAGCGTGCGTCAGCTTTGCTCATGATTCAAACACGACCCTAATTTGGAAAGTAGCTACCGAAAGAAGCTGGCTAGGTTCAGTGTGGGGCCCGCGGGGGTGGCCCGGAGATGTCGATGGTGGGTTGTGATAATCTCTGGGCTTCTTCGTTGCGGCGAACCTCCCGAAGCCTGCCTTCGCGATGAGGATCCTGCCACTCTGCATGGGTTCTCAGAATTCCGAGGTGATACGTGCTGTCGTATCTGAGGTTCTCCCGCTGCTCATCGGTGAGCTCGATGACGGGCGGCACCTCGACGTACAGTTGCGGGTTCTCACCGCCATTTGAGAAGCGCGCCGCTGCACCCCTGTTGCCGGGTGGTTCCATCTTGCTCTGTTGTTGAGTCCGGAAAATGGACTTAGCTCTGACACTCGTCAACATCCTCGAGCAGGTAGTATCGCAACAGCATGTTGTCCTGCAATTGGTAGGCGTAGAACTTGCGCTCATTTCCAGTGAGGTTGAAGCGACAGAGCAACGCGTGCGTCAGGTCGATTTGCGAGTCTAAGCGCATCAATGGTGTGACACAGAGCGCCATGACCAAGTCTAAGAGCCACATCTTCGGAGGCCACGTAGCGATGCCTAAGAAGAAAGCGCGCGCCGCGGCGGACTCTGACTGGGTGTTTGTCAGTGCACCGGCTTTTTCCAGTGAGGAGAAGCCGCATGAACACGATCCAGGGGACGCCGGCGTGGTTCAAGGCGCGCCAAGGGAAGCTGACCGCGTCGAGGTTCGGCGCCGCAGCGGGGATCTGCCCGTACGCGAGCCGCGCGCGCGCTCTGCGTGAGGTCCTCGGCGTCGACAAGTTCGAGGGCAACGCCGCGTGCACCTGGGGGACACAGAACGAGCGCAACGCGGTCAAGGACTACATGGTGCGCACCGGGAACGTCGTGCGCTCGAGCGGCCTGCACACGCACCCGCACCACGACTGGCTCGCGGGCTCCCCGGACGGCCTGGTCGGCGACGAGGGCATGATCGAGGTCAAGTGCCCGTTCTACAACAAGGTGCCGCACGTGCGCATCCCGCCGACCTACTACTGCCAGATGAACGGGCTCATGGAGATCCTCGACCGCGAGTGGTGCGACTTTGTGAGCTGGACGCCGACCGAGATGAAGGTCTACCGCGTCTACCGGGACCCGGCGCTCTTCAGCTTCCTGGTCGACCGCTACACGGTCTTCTACGCGCACATGAAGCGCGGCTGCACGCAGATCCCACGCGTCAGCGCGCACGAGAAGCGCAACGTGCTCAAGATGATCAGCGACAGCGACGAGCGCTCGCACTACCGCTTCTGGGAGTACATGGAGCCCGGGCCACAGAAGGGGCGCTGGGAGGGCCCGTTCGAGGACCCGTTTGAGTCAGAGGAGGATTAATAGGTTTACATCAGGTGCTGTTGAGGCTCCGTTGTGTCTGGGAGCGCATAGAAGAGTGAGTTCAGATTGTCCGGGTCCATGTCCGGCGAGCTCGGCCGTGGCGTGCGCTGATGGTCGTACAGATAGGGCCCAGGACCCCGTGTAAAGCGCAGGACCATAAAGTCTTTACGCGACTCAGGTGCGTATCCGTGCACGTGGATCCTGTCAATGTGCCGGTTCAAGTCCGTGCGCAGCCAGTGGGTGCCTTGGAGACCGGGGCGGTGCACTTCTGGCATGTCTCGACCACAATGCCCCTTCACTGTCTTGAGCACAGGCTCCGGTGAGCGCGCGCGCTTAGCATGGATTTGGTGCAGCCTGCGCGCCTCTTCGGTCGGGTCGATCGGGTCCTCGTTGCCTTGCGCTGGGTTCATTAGCAGCGTGTCAGGTTTTTTCTGCGGCACAGCTGAGCATGGCACAGATGCGCTTCGGAGAGTGCCTCGACTGGCGAGCGCGCGCGCCCGACATTACCGCGCCGGAGTTCGGCATGTACACGGTCGACGTGCGCCCGCACTGCAAGGCCGGCTGGGCGGAGCAGACGGTGAAGACGACGCACGCGTGCGAGACCGGGCCGCCGCTCGACAACGTTTTCGGGCTCGCCTCATTCGACGCGCGGCCCAAAGTCGCGATCAACACCGAGATCGGCGCCTTGACGCAGCGCGCTGGCCCGGTTGCCCGATTTGGGTACATGCCGACCAGTGCGGAGCTCAGTACGATCTACAGCCTCGACACTCGACGCACTGCAATTTCTGACCGCTACTACAGGTGAGTATGAAGCACTTCTTCAAGCACGCGGAGCTCGACACGGACGCGATCGCCTTCTCGCTCGGCGTCGACCGCGCGGGCAAGCCCTGCGTACACATGGTCTACACGCCGACGTCGAGCGCGGTGCAGATGGTCACGGCACCCGCGGTGACGATGTGGCCGCGCTGCACCGGCGACGGCAACTTCGGCACGATGTGGGGCCCAAACGAGGTGACCAAGGCGAAGTTCACACTGGACCTGACCGACAACCTGATCAACGGCGCGCCGAACGCGGAGTTTGACAGCTTCAAGGCGACGCTCGACTGCATCGACGACCGCCTGCTCGACTTCGTGACCGAGAACCAGCTGAAGATCCTCGGGCGCAAGAACCTGACCAAGGAGGAGGTGAAGATGCTCCAGATCCGCACAGTGCGCCCGAAGTACGACAAGATCAGCGGCGCGCTCAACGGACACTCGGTCAACTTCTCGACGTCCAAGTTCGCGTGGGACGGCATGGGCGGCAAGTTCGCGCGCAAGATCACGATCTGCGACCACCTCGGCCAGACGGTGCCGAACGGCGCAGTCTGCCCAGGCGACGTCGTCGCGGCGACCGCCTACGCGAACCAGGTCTACACGGGCGTCGGCGGCGACAAGTTCGGCATCCACTGGGGCTTCCAGGACGTGTCGGTGCTCTGCCAGCGCGCGAACCTCGAGGAGAAGCCACAGGTCGACGCGTTCACGAGCAACGATTGGGCGTTCAGCAAGCCGTACGTCGAGACAGTTTCTGAGGTCAATAATTACCATGAGCAGTTCTCAGCAGCCTAGGACGCCCGAGAAGAAGCCGGCGAGGCAGTACGGCACGCCCGAGAAGAAGCAGTACGGCGCGCACAAGACGATGCCCGTGCTCGCGGCGGACAAGTACGCGGAGATCAACTTGCCGGACCTGCCGGAGTGGGACCCGATGGCGGACCCTGACACAGAGTGTGGACTGAAGCTAGACGCGACGGTCGTGTGTTGCGGGAAGCGCCGCACCGGTAAGTCGTGGGCTCTGCGTAATCTGATGTTCCTAATGAAAGACAAGATCCCCGCGGGTATCGTGATCTCACAGACCGACGAGCTGAACAAGTTTTGGCGCGACTACGTGCCGAAGCAGTTCATCTTCCCGAAGTACGAGCCCGAGATCCTCGACCAGGTGTTCAAGCGCCAGAAGGCGATCCTGAACGACAAGAACATGACCAAGGCCGAGAAGGAGAAGCGCGCGCCCTTCTTCATCCTGCTCGACGACGTGATCAGCGACCAGCGGCTCAAGTACGACGAGAACCTCATGGAGCTCTTCGTCGCGGGGCGGCACTACAAGCTCTTCGTCATGATTACGACACAGTACGCGAAGGCGATCACACCGACACTGCGCGGCAACACGGACTTCTGCCTGATCTTCAAGACGATCCAGGGGCGGCAGCGCGAGGCGCTCTGGGAGGACTTTGGCGACTTCCTGACCAAGGACGCGTTCAACCGCATGGTCGACGCGTACACCGAGGACAACGAGGTGCTCGTCGTGAACACGTGCCCCGAGAACCACGTGGACCCGATGGAGATGCTGCGCTGGTGGAAGGCACAGGAGATCGAGCCCTTCCGCATGGGCTCGAAAGAGTACTGGGAGGCGGCGATGAACGCGGACTCAAAGGTGCCACCGAAGGAGGGCCCCGACAGCGCGTCGCAGTTCCTGAGCGTCAAGGATGTGATGCCGAAACCATGGGACCAGTTTGTGAAGTAACTTTCTCATGCACCCTCCTAACTCATGGCAGCGCGCGCGATCCAACTCTCGGTGCTCCAAGCCAGCGCGGGCACGCTCATCGGCGCAACAGTCGAGGCCTTGTTGCCGCGGATGAGCGAGGGCGCTTCACTGACGAACCAAGTCTTTGAAGCTCTTGTGCAAATGGGCTTGAACGGCGCTGCTTTAGTGACCTTTGCCGGTCTAGTTCACGGAGAAGGACCTGATCCGACTTTCGGTATCCCGTTCTCCATGGCACTGTACGCGGCGCAGCCAGAGCTGCGTCGGCGACTCGAGCTCTTATCCGCGCTAGCGCAAGTTCGGGTTGCTGCAATTTCACAGAGAATGGCGGCACATGCACGAGCGGCGTGAGCTCCCAGCCAACCGAGCCGGCCATCGCGTGCCACATGGTGTCGAGCGCGCGCAGCTTCTGGCGCGACTTGATCAGCGGGAAGAACATGCAGAACTGCGCGCAGCCGAGCTTTTGGAAGAGCCGGCAGAAGACGTAGTTGTAGTTCAAAAAGTTCTTGCGCCCGTCGACCTTGCACGCCGCGAAAGGCCGCTGCAGCTCCATGAAGCACGCGTCGAGGCTCATGAGCAGCTGGCCTCCGGGGATCGGCGGCTCGATGCCCGTGATGCGCTGGATGATCTGCAGCCACTTCTCGATGTACAGCTGCATGTTCAGAGATCGGAGCACTCCACGGATAACGTCCTTGTTGATAACGGCGTGCGAGCCATCGAGTAGGCGCTCCGCAATCTGCAGAAACTGGTCATCAGGGATCGTGCTCTCGCACAGAAAGAGCTGCGAGATGCGCTCGTGCCAGTGGTGGATGCGCTTGTAGTTGGAGGAGGAGCGTCGCGCGGGGTAGTACTGTGCGTCGAGCTGCCCGAATGTAGACTCCTGGACTGCGGCACACTCGGAGCACACGTCGTGGTAGCTGAACCGTTGGCCGTCATTGTGAGCACGCTCAAAGTGATAAGAACCACAGTTGCGACAAGCGCTGCTTGGTGCAGGCGCACGCTCAGCAAGCAGCTCGTCCAGATCAGAGAAA
>Ga0181408_1000176_pt1 | contig 20377 bp, 13 predicted proteins | sample 31SPOviralmetaG_FD_130137 | JGI IMG/M metagenome (GOLD analysis project Ga0181408, IMG submission 130137) | Marine viral communities from the oligotrophic San Pedro Time Series (SPOT) site, San Pedro Channel, CA, USA - 31 SPOT_SRF_2012-02-16 | ecosystem: Environmental > Aquatic > Marine > Strait...
AGAAGTTCAAGCTCAAGGGCTGCGGATATGGTATCTACCAAGACTACAACGATAGATGCTACAGCAGAACCTAAAATTTGGACTCAACAGGAGATCGCAGCACTACCTATGGATGAGTTTGATCGTCTTGAATCCGAGATAGATCGAGCTTTAGAAGAAGGTAGAGTTCGTGATTAAAAAGTAACTATTAACATTTAAAGGTGACTTAAAATGGCTTATAATCAATCTGATGCTTTATTCGAGCAATCGACTGATACTAATGGTAACTTTGGTAACTCCGTAACTGGACAAACTAATGCATTCTTTATGCCTAAGGTTTATTCCAAGAAGGTACTTAACTTTTTTAGAAAAGCCTCGGTAGCTGAAGCTATCACAAATACAGATTATTCTGGTGATATTTCTGCATTTGGTGATACTGTCCGAATCGTCAAAGAACCTACGATTACTGTTTATCAGTATGAAAGAGGTGCTGACGTTACGCAGACCAAACTTACTGACATGGAAGAAACCCTTACTGTTGATGTCGCAAACGCTTTCAAATTCAAAGTAGATGATATTGAGGCTTCTATGTCTCATGTAAACTGGAAAGAGGTCGCATCCTCTTCTGCAGCTTACGCTCTAAAAGATGCTTTTGATGAAGGTGTTATTGCTGAATTGTTTAGTGGTGTCTCAACTTCTTCACCTGACCATGTGTTAGGTGCTGATGCTTCTGCTGCTACTCAAACAATGGCGCAACATCAAGGCGGTTCTAATGGTATCGACCTTACAGGTTCTGATGGTACTGGAACTGATCCTCTTGATGTAATGGCATTTATGGCTAGATTGTTAGACGAGCAAAACATTCCTGAAGAAGGAAGATGGTTTGTCGCTCCTCCTTCGTGGTATGAGCAACTGTCTCAATCTGGTTCAAAATTAATGTCAGTCGACTTCAACGCAGGGCAAGGTTCTCTACGTAATGGACTAGTATCAAGTGGAAAGCTTCGTGGCTTTGATATGTATAAATCTAATAACATTGCTGCTGCTTCTACAGCAAGCGGTAAATGTATAGCTGGACATATTTCTGCTGCGGCTACTGCACAAGCTATTACACAAACTGAAGTGATCCGTGATCCCGACAGTTTTGGTGACATCGTTAGAGGTCTTCACGTCTATGGCGCTGATGTACTTCGTAGCGAAGCTTTAGTATCTGCTTTCTATTCAATTGACTAATCGTTAATTAAAGCAATAAAACGGTGTGAGGGAAGGAAATTCTATAATATTCTCCTTCCCCATACTAAAAAAAGGAAACAAATGCCACAGCTAGGAACAGATGCAAGACCTGTAATCTTAAAGAATAAGAAAAAAGGCAATAGAAAAGTAGTAAGTGCAGGCAATAGAATGACTGCTCAAGAAAGAAAAACATACAATAAGAATTTTGATAGGATTTTTGGAAAGACCCAAAAGAACTTTAACAGGCAAAAAGGATAAACAAATGAGTTTATATAAAAACATGAATGCTAGAAAAGCTAAAGGAATAAGCAGACCTAAAAATAAATCTACAATAACACCTGAAGCTTATAAAAATATGGAAGAAGGTTTTCCTAAAAAGAAAAGAAAGAAAGCATCTACTGGTGGAAACCAAAAAAGAGCAATGTACTATTCAGGTGGCGGTGTTAAAAAATATAAAAATATAAAAGACAAAGTTAAAAAGTGTGATGCCAAAGTTGGCATGAACACAATGAAGTAATTGTAAGGATTTAAAATGGCTAAAGGTGTAAAACATTATTTTAGAAATGGCACTGAGTTTAAAGGCAACACACACAAAATGCCCAACGGACATGTACATTCTAATAAAACGCATACTAAAACAAGTAAAAGGCTTTATCATTTTAAAGATTTAAGTAAGACAGCAAAGAAAAAAGCTAAAGGTAAGAAATAAAAATGGCAACTACTTATTTACAATTAACGAATGAGTTATTAAGAGAATCAAACGAAGTTGTTTTAACTTCAAGTACTTTTAGTGGAGCAGTAGGAATACAAGCGCATGTCAAAGACTGTGTTAATCGTTCTTATAACGATATAGTTATGGCTGAACCTCGTTGGTCTTTTCTTGCTACAGGAGAAAGCGGAACTACAGATCCTTTTTATGGTAATGTTAATGTAGAAACCGTAGCAGGAACAAGATGGTATGAATTAAAAGCTTCATCAAGTTCAGTTGCAAATGATTATGGTGCAATAAATTGGGATGATTTTTATCTTACAACTATAGGTGTAAGCGGAGAATCAGCACCTTATACAAGTAAAAATTTAAGATTTGCTACTCTTGAAGATTGGAAAGATTTTAGAAGAGAATCTGAAAATGTAGATGATGCAGATACACAAACATACGGAACACCTAATGTGGTTTTTAGAAGCACAGATGGCCGTAAGTTTGGAGTAAGTCCTATACCAGATAAAGTTTATAAAGTTTGGTTTTTTGCATATGATTTACCGACAGCGTTAAGCGCACACGGAGATACTATTGTATTTCCTGATATGTATAGCACTGTATTATTAGCAAGAGCTAGATACTATATGCATCAATTTAAAGATGATTCTCAAGTTGCTGCTTTTGCTTTAGATGATTATAAAAGAGGTTTAAGAAGAATGAGATCAAATCTTCTTAATCCTGCACCAAAATATATAACAGACGATAGAGTAAAAGTAATATGAGTTCACAGCCTTTTGCATTGGCTTGTCAAGGTGGCTTAAATAAAGTATCAAGTCAGTTTGAACTGTTAAGATCTCCTGGAGAAGCTACAAAATTAACAAATTTTGAAGTTTCTACAAACGGTGGATATCGAAGAATAAATGGATACACACAGTTTGGAGATGGCACAAGACCAAATAGCTCAAACGCTATTAAAGGCTTACAAGTATATGCAGATGGTTTAATTGCTGCTTCAGGAACAAATATATATTTTAGTCAAGACGGAGACAGTTGGTTACAGATAAATAAAGATAGCGTTGCAGGTGGAGGAGACAACTACAGTACGTTTACAGGTAGAAGCACATTAGCTAGAACTTCACAGGACCAAGCATCTTTTGCAATATATGAAGGCGATACTGATTATGGAGAACTTATAATAACTGATAGAAGTTCTGCAACTAAACCTTTATATTTTAAAATGACAGGAACAGGCTCGGCATTGAGTAGTCGAACTTATTTTACTAAAGAAATTACAGTTAGTGGAAGTGTCTATCCTAAATATTGTGTAATTCATGATAGGCATTTAGTAGTAGGAGGAGCAGCAACAGCACCAAATACTATATATTATAGCGGAACTGATGACATAGATGACTTTTCATCTACAGGTTCTGGAAGTATAAAGTTAGATGATCAAGTAGTAGGTTTAAAATCTTTTCGTGATGATTTAATTATATTTTGTAAAAACAGTATTTATAAATTAGTAAATATAAACAACTCATCTACTATTGCAGTACAACCAATAACACAGAACATAGGTTGTTTAGATGGTGATAGCATTCAAGAAATAGGTGGTCAATTGTTGTTTTTAGCACCTGATGGAATAAGAACAGTTGCAGGTACAGCAAGAATTGGTGACGTTGAACTTGGATCTTTAAGTAGAAAAATACAACCTATTGTAGGAGATATTGCAGATAATATTTCTAGTTATAATATAAGTAGTGCTGTAATAAGAAGTAAATCTCAGTATCGTTTATTTTATGGAAGTTCTGGTATAACTACTGCTGTTTCAGAAGGAATTATAGGAACACTTAGAATTACACCAGAAGGCGGTGCAAGATTTGAATGGTCTGAAACAAAAGGAATACAAGGAAGTGGAGGCTTTACTTCTGGTTTTGATTCAACAGGAACAGAAAAGCTTTATCATGGAGATTATGCAGGTTATATTTATAATCATGATACAGGAGATAAGTTTAATCCAGCAGGAACAGCAACAAACATCGATGCTGAATACGAAACACCAAGTTTAGATTTTGGAGATTTAGGAGTATTAAAAACTTTAAAGTATGTTAAGTTATCAGTTAAACCAGAAGGATCAGTACAGCCTTCTTTAAAAGTTGTTTATGATTATGATGATTCAACTATACCACAGCCTGCTGCTTATACTTTAAGTAGCATACCTACACCTGCAATTTTTGGAACAGGAGCATTTAATGCAGTTACATTTGGAGCAGCGCCTAATCCAATGACTAGGCAAACAGTAGAAGGAAGTGGAAACACTGCTTTTTTAAGATTATTTAGTGATGATCAAAACGGACCATACACAGTAAATGGAATTTATATAGATTACGTACCTTCAGGGAGAAATTAAGAGATGGCACAAAGTTATACAAGACAAAGTAGTTTTAGTGATGGAGATACCATTACTGCTGCTTTGTTTAACAATGAATACAACCAATTAGTAAATGCATTTACATATAGTTCTAGTAGTGCATCAAGCACTGGACATAGGCATGATGGTACAGCAGGACACGGTGGTAATATACACACTATAGGAGATTTAGATTTCCTTAATAAAATTGTTGCAGATAGTACAAATAATCGTTGGGGAATATTTGTTCAGGTATCTTCTTCCGCAGTTGAACAAATTAGAATCCAAGATGGAGCTATTGTACCAGTAACAGACAACGACATAGATTTAGGTACAAGTTCTGTAGAATTTAAAGATGCTTACTTTGATGGTACAGTTACAACTGATGCATTGGTTGCAGATACAGCCGACATAAACGGAGGAACTGTTGACGGAGCAATTATTGGTGGTTCAAGTGCAGCAGCCATTACAGGTACAGCCATTACAGGTACAAGCTTTGTAATTGGTTCAGCAGACATTTCTGAAGCAGAACTAGAAACAATTGACGGAGTTACAGCAGGAACTGTTGCAGCTTCTAAAGCAGTTGTAGTAGATTCAAATAAAGATATAGCTTCTTTTAGAAACATTACACTTACAGGCGAACTTGATGCAGCTACACTTGATATAAGTGGAGATGCTGATATTGATGGTACAACTAATCTAGATGTAGTAGATATAGACGGTGCAGTTGATATGGCTACTACACTTACTGTAGCAGGTAACGTAGATTTTAACGGAGATTTAGATGTAGATGGCACTACTAACTTAGATGTTGTAGACATTGACGGAGCTGTTGACATGGCCACAACTCTTGCAGTTGCAGGTAATGTAGACTTTAACGGAGACTTAGATGTAGACGGTACTACTAACCTTGATGTCGTGGACATTGATGGTGCTGTTGATATGGCTTCTACACTAGCAGTTGCAGGTGTTTTAACAGGAGCCTCTTTAGATATTAGTGGCGATATAGACATAGATGGTACTTCAAACTTAGATATAGTTGATATTGATGGTGCTGTTGACATGGCTACAACTCTTACAGTTGGTGGTGAAATAACAGCAGCTAGTCTAGATATATCAGGAAACGTAGATATAGACGGTACTCTTGAAACAGATGCACTTACTATTGATGGAACTACACTTGCAGAAACAATCAGCGATACTGTTGGAGCTATGGTTGGAAGTAATACTGAAACAAATATTACAGTTACTTACGAAGACTCAGACAATACATTAGACTTTGTAATCGGTACACTTAACCAAGACACTACAGGAACAGCAGATAATATTACAGTCTCTGCAAATAATAGCGCAGACGAAACTGTTTATCCAGTATTCGTAGACGGTGCTACAGGTTCTCAAGGTGCTGAGTCTGATACAGGACTTAATTATAATCCTAGCACAGGAATGTTAACAACCACAGGAGTTACTGCAACATTTACAGGTAATATAACAGGTAATGTAACAGGTAATACAAGTGGTACAGCAGCTACAGTAACAGGAGCAGCACAATCAAATATTACAAGTCTTGGAACGCTTACAACACTTACTGTTGATAATGTAATAGTTAATGGTACAACTATAGGACATACATCAGATACAGATTTAATAACATTAGCCGATGGCAATGTTACTATTGCAGGAGAGCTTGATTTAACTACTTTAGATGTATCAGGTGATGCTGACATAGACGGCACACTCGAAGCAGACGCAATTACTGTTGGTGGCACAACTCTAGCAGAATTTATTTCGGACACAGCAGGTGCTATGTTCTCAAGCAATACTGAAACAGGAATTACTGCTACATACCAAGATGCTGACAACACAATTGATTTAGTTGTTGGAACATTAAACCAAGATACTACAGGTACTGCTTCTAAAGTTACAGTATCAGACAGTACAGCAAACACTAATTTCCCTGTAGTCTTTCATGACGAGTCTAATGCACTATTAGATGATACAGGAGCTTTAAGATATAACCCAAGCACAGGAGAACTATTGGTTCCTAAACTGACTGTAGCAGGTACAACCACTACAGCAGACACAGTTACGATGGAAGCTTCAAATGCTATTATCTTTGAAGGTGCTACAGCAGACTCAAACGAAACAACGCTTAGTATTGTAGACCCAACTTCGGACCACACACAATATTTAATTAACCAAGGTGGATACATTCCAGTCTTGGCAGCAGCTACAACAACTGCTATTACTGCAACACCTGCGGAATTAAATCTATTAGATACCGCAGCAGCCAACAGTGTAGTTAATTCTAAAGCAGTAATTTATGGTTCTTCAGGAGAACTGGCAGGAACATTAAGCACTGCAGCACAGACAAACATTACAAGCGTTGGCACATTATCAAGCCTAGCTGTTGGAGCGATAACATCTACTGCAGCATCCACAATTACAACAGCAGATAACCTAGCACAACTAACGCTTGTATCCACAGATACAGATTCTAGTATAGGTCCAGTTCTTGATCTTAAAAGAAATCCAAATGAAGCAGGTGCGGATAGTGATTTTCTTGGTCAAGTTCATTTTACTGGACACAACGATGCAGGAACACCTGAAGATATTGTTTATTCAAAACTTACCTCACAAATAGTTGATGCTTCTGATGGTACAGAAGATGCCAACATGGTTGCTTATGTGATGAAAGGTGGATCAAGAGCAGATATGTTTAGGCTTGGTCCGACAGAAGCAGTATTTAATGAAAGCAGTAATGATATAGACTTTAGAGTTGAGAGCAACGGCAACGCCAATATGCTTTTTGTTGATGGTGGGAATGATACTGTTGGAATAGGCGCTGTAAGTAGTGCAGCTCCTTTTCAAGTAAGTGCCTCGCCTTCAGATACAGTAGGTACTGTTGGAATTAGTTTAAAAGATGCAGATAACGCTATTGAATTTGGCTTACGTTTAGATGCAACTTCTAAAGACTTACATATTGACAGATACTATTCTGGCGGTTGGCATAATAATATGACCTTTGATAGAAGCTCTGGAAACGTAGGAATCGGCACCGCAAGTCCAGAAGAACCACTACATATTAGTGAAGGAGATTCAGGTGTTACTCCAAAAGCAGGAACGCTTCTTTTTGTTGAAAACGATGGAGCTGCCAAAATAAGTCTTGGCTCTGCAAATGATAATGATGGTCAAATACTTTTTGGAGATGATGGTGATAACGATATTGGAGCAATAACTTATTCTCATGGTGGCAATAGAATGGAGTTCAAAGTCAATGCTTCTGAAAGAATGAGAATAGATTCATCAGGAAACGTTGGGATTGGTACTACTACTGTAAACGGAAGACTTCATAGTGAAGACTCAACCGCAGGAAACTGGGTAGGTTATTTTAATAATACAGGTACTGGTGGTGCAGGTGTATTAATCAAGAGTGCAGGCGCAACAGGAAGTGAAAACTTATTAGATGTTAGAAACGGTAGTAATACTTTATTTAAAGTTGAGCAAAATGGAGATGCTGTTAGGATTCCAACAGATGATATATGGTTTACTTTAGGCGCTAGTAATGATCTAGGACTAATCCATGATGGTTCTAATTCTTATATGTCCAATTACTATGGTGCTATGTATTTTGATCAACATGTCAACGATGGAAACATGGTTTTTAGATCAGACGATGGTAGTGGTGGTGTAGCAGAATATTTAGCTCTTGACGGTGGTTCTGAAAAAGTAAAAGTAGCAAAACATCTTCAAGGAGCTACAAATATATCATCTTACAACGGTGCAAATGAGTGGGTAACAATAAGAGGATTAAGTGGAGGTCAGTATATTCAATATGGATCAGGTGATGGCTTATCTTTTGTAGCGGTTGATACTTTTCCTAATTCGGGTGCATCAACAAAGATGTATTTGAATGCTGGTGGTAGGTTATTAGTAGGTTCAACTTCTGAATTATCACCAACCTCAAGAGTATTTATTAATGCAAACTCAAACAGCACCAATCCAGCTCTTAATCTTAAAGCCGCAACGACAACTTCATCGGGTTCCGTAGTAATATTTTTTGCAGGAGATGGAGATGAAGTAGGCTCTGTTGGTATGTCTAACTTAGAACAAGGAACAGGTGTTTCATATAACACAGGTTCAGATGCTAGATGGAAAGATGTCACAGGCGAAGCCAAAGGGCTTGAAGTAATAACTAAATTAAATCCAGTTGCATTTAATTGGAAAAAGTCAGGACTAGCCGATGAAGGATTAATAGCACAAGAGGTTCAAGAACATGTACCAAACATCGTCCAAGAAGGCAGTAATGGTTATTTGCAAATGGACTACGGAAAACTTGTCACACCACTTATCAAAGCGGTTCAAGAACAGCAAGAACAGATCGAAGAACTTAAACAACAAATAAATAAACTAAAAGAGGAAAAATAAAATGGCAATCGGATATACTTGGGATGTTTCTACAGTAGACACATATCCAACTAAAGACAGTAAAAGTGATGTTATCTATAAGGTACACTGGAGACTTAAAGCAACTGATGATACCAATAAAGACAGTGATGGTAATTTTTGGTCAGCAGTTACATATGGCTCACAAGCATTAGATACTTCAGATCTTTCAAGCTTTAAAGCTTTTGCAGATGTTACAGCTTCTAACGTACAAGGATGGGTTGAAACTGCTATAGGTTCTGATGAAGTGACATCTATGAAAACAGGATTAGATTCACAAATAGCTGAAATGATTACACCTACAAGCGTTCAAAAAACTATAGGAAGTTAATGGAGCTTTCAAGCTATATAATTTGGAACGTGGTGTTGACTCTTGTAGTCGCACCTGTGCTGTATGGTATACGCAATAATGCTACAGAGCTTAAAAGGCTTGACATCCTTATCAATAAGACAAGAGAAGAGATGGCTAAAGAATATATATCCAGAGATACGTTTGAATACGACATGGGTAAACTTATGAAGGTCTTAGAAAAATTAGAAGTAAAACTAGACAGACTTTTTGAACAGGAAGGAAAGTAAACAATGGCAAGAAAAAGATATAATAAAGGTAATAGACTTGATATGAGACAAGGCGGTAGAGTTGCTTTGGCTAGAGGTCGTAGTCCTAATAGAGAAGAAAACGGAACAGGCCGTAAAGATCCTAGAAATCCTAGACCTGATCCTAGACCTGATCCTAGACCTGATCCTAGACCTGATCCTACATCTAGACCTGAACCTAGACCTCGTAAACCTACACCTGATCCTAAACCTATACCTGGACCTAGATATACTCCTACAACACCAACAGGACCAGATCCAAGAGATCCTATAGATATTCCAGAAAGCGAAGGAGATAACACTCCACAATATACAGATCGTACAGACAATCAAGCACGAGCAACCAGAGAGTTTGTACAACAAGCAGCAGAAGGTAAACTTCCTGCGGATGCTATTATGTCTGAAACAGCAGTTACAGATCCTAATATAAAGTTTGTTGAAGACACTATTCCTCAAATGACAGAGACAGCTCTTCAAAAGGCCCAAGCATCTACTGCAAAAATGTTACCTAAAGGTTTTAGTTTTACTCCTCCTGAAGGATTAAATATAGATGCTACAAGAAGACCTCCAGCAGGAAAAAGATATATTTATGGTCCTGATGGTCAAACTCAACTAGTCGATGAAGATGCAACTTTTGTAGAAGGAGAAGCAGTTGCAACAGGTGATTCCTCTACTGTTGATTTTTCTAGTTATAGAACAGATTCAGAAGGAAACCCAATTTTAGATGCAGATGGAAAACCAATACCAACACTAGAATCATCAGGATATACAGCAGATCAAATAAGCAAAGAGTCTGCTCCAACAGTTACAGTAGCATCTATTAGTGGTCTTTCAGCAGGCGCAACAGCGAATTTAGAAGCAATAACACGGAGAGATCCTGCAACAGCCGCCAGCATTACTGATTCTATTATGAATGCAGCAAAAGCTAAAAATGCAGATGCTGTTATTAGTGCAGGCGCTTTTGCTCCTGAAGTTACAGGTATAGGTGGAAATGTATCTGAAACACCTGATGCAGAAGTAAAAACTAGAGAAGCTATTACAGGAACTAAAGCCACAAGTACAGAAGCACAGATCGTAGGTACAGTCGGTTATGAAGCTGCTCAACAAAGAGCAGTAACAGGTGAGGCAGCCAAAGGTGCTGCAGCCGATATGCTTGCAGAAACAGCAAACTTACCTCCAGAGATAAGTGCATCAATTGTAGAAGATCCTGCAACTGTTGAAGCACAGATAGATACTCAACCTGTAGAAGTTCAAGCTGCAGTCGCTGCATTACCTACAGAAGCTTTGGTTTCTTCACAAATGGAAAACCTTTTAGGAGGCATGGAAAATGGTGAAACTCCTTTATGGGCTAAACCTGCGGTAGACGCAGTTAATCAAATGATGGTTCAAAGAGGTTTAAATGTTTCAAGTGTTGGAAGAGATGCATTGTTTAATGCAATTATAACACAAGCAATGCCTATGGCTCAAAGCAATGCACAGGCTTTACAGGCTAGAGCAGCTCAGAATTTATCAAATGAACAACAAGCTAATTTAGAACAGTCTCGTCAAGATATGCAAAGACGTATGGCTAATCTTTCTAATCGTCAAACGTCTGCTAGTCAAACTGCACAGATGGCTCAACAGATGGCCACAATGCAAAGTCAATTTAGACAAGATGCTACAATGACTACTGCACAACAGCAACAACAAACAAGAATGCAAAACTTGCAGAATGAACAACAAGCTGCTGTATTACGTTCTCAGAATCAACAAGCCATTGCCGCACAAGAATTAGGAAACGAGCAACAAATAAATCTAACAGAATTACAGATTGATGCTGCTAGAGCAGGTGCTGATCAGTCTGCAGAAAATCAAAAACGTATGTTAGAAATGCAAACTGCAGCAGATTTCTTATCTAAGAACGCTGGGTTTAAACAACAAATGCAAATTGCAAATTTGTCAAATGATCAACAAATGAGATTGGCAAATCTTTCTGCTCTTAATCAAGCATCATCTGAAAACTTAAGTGTAGAACAACAGACAGAACTTGCAAATCTTAATAAGACAATGCAAATGAATATTAAGAATGGTGAGTTAGCAAATGCAATGGGTGTTGCTCAATTAAATGTTGATCAACAAAGAGCCATGCAAAATGCTAACATGGTTGCTAACATGGACATGACTAAGTTTACTGCAGAACAACAAGTAGAATTAGCTAACAGTAAATTTATGCAGACCGTATCTATTCAAAATATGAATGCAGAACAGCAATCTATTATGCAAAACGCAACAGCTATGGCAAGCCTAGACTTAGCAGAACTCGATTCAAATACTAAACTTGCTGCTCAAAATGCACAGGCTTTTCTTAGTATGGATATGGCAAACTTGTCAAACGAGCAACAAGCCAACATGCTTAGAGCGCAACAAGATCAACAAAGATTGTTAAGTAATCAAGCTGCTCAGAATGCATCTTTACAGTTTAACGCTGCTAACGAGCAACAAGCTAATATGTTTATGGAAAACCTAGCTGTTCAAGTTGATTTAAATAATGCTTCAAGAAACGATGCAATGTCACAGTTTAATGCAACACAGTCTAATCAAGCAGAAGCAAGACGAATGGCAACAGAAGCTGATCTTTCTAAATTAAATGCTCAGTTAGAAACACAAGTTTCACAGTTTAACGATCAACAAGATTTTCAAAGAGATCAGTGGAATAAAGCAAATGAAACTGCAATTATGCAATCCAATGTAGAATGGAGAAGAAAATCAAACACAATAAATACTGCAGCTCAAAATGAAACCAATAGGTTTAATGCTGCAAATGCTTTTAATATGAGTACACAAGGCATGACATTTATGTGGCAAGAAATGAGAGATCAAGCTAATTATCTTTTTCAAGCAGAACAAAATGAGGCTCAAAGACAGGCTGGATTGTTTAATACTATATTAGGACAAGAAGCATTGATTACTGAAAACAGTGGCTTACAAAACTCATATAAAGATTTAATGGCAACCGTTACTGGTTGGTTCGGTACATAAAAGGAGATACTCAAAAACAAAATGAAAAGATTATTTAAGAAAATTTTAAAACCTATTAAAAATGTTGTCAAGAAAGTTGGTGGTTTTTTTGGTAGAGTAATGAATAAATTAGGTCCTTTAGGTATGTTTGCAATGATGATTGCTATGCCTACTTTATCTAACTTTTGGTCCTCGATGGGTAATGCTATAGGAGGTACTGCAACAGGTGGTCAAGTAGCAGCAACTGCCGCAGCAGAAGCATCGGCAACTGCATCAGCTACAGGAGCAACCGCTTCTCAAGCTGCCAATTTAGGAGCAGAAGCAGGAAGACAGGCCGCAAAAGAAGCAGCTAAGAAAGCAGGAGAAGGTGTATTAAAAGCTTCTGTAAAAAGTGCTTATGCTTCTGGAACAGGACAAGCTACAGGTTTGTTTGCAGGTGGCACAGCTAGTCAGGCTTTAGGATATACTTTAAAAACTTTACACAATACTGCATCTTTAGGAATGAATGTATTTAGTACTTTAACTGGAGCAGTCAGTGGCGCTCTTGATCTTGTTAGTGGTGGAAGCCTTACAAAACTCGGTAACTTTTTCGGAGATCGTTTTGGAGATTTTCAAACTAGAATGGGAATGGCTACTAGTGAAGGATATAAAACTAGATTAGGAGATCGTTTAAAACAAGGTCAATTAAGTGATGGTTTTTTAGAAGTTGTTCAAAAAAGAAATCCTAAGTTGTTTTCAGAGTATAAAAATTTCTATACTCCTGAAGGAGAATATATTAGTGCTAGAGATAGTATAAGATCTTCTCAAGATACTGATGCACTACTTAAACAAGATGTTGAGTCTATTCTTGCAGGCTCAAACAAAAATAGAAATTATTTAGTCGATGCTGATCCAGATGCTTCTAAACGTATGTACTCTAGTGTTTCTGAAGAAGTGCCTGCTGATTTAGGAACATATAATGTTACAGGAAATCGTGAAGAACTTTTAGGAGATATAACTATTGGAGGAAAAGGTGATTTTGTTAATATGGATGCTTTAAATAAAAATACTTTTAGTGATAGTTCGGCTTTTTCAACATTACCGCCTGTTGAAGGAGAGTTAAGTTTATTAGGAAAGACAAGAGAAGTAGCTTCTGATTTTTATGCAGATATAAAACAAGGAATAATGGGAGGAGAAAGAACTACAATGGTAGATGAATATGCTGTTGATTCAGCAGGTGTATCTTTTCCAACAGGAAAACAAATAGAACAAACAGTTATAGATCCAAACATTATTCAAAGAGCTTCGTCTGCTGCAGGAGATTCAATTTCTAATTTTCCTAAGAAAACAATTGATGAATACCAACAGTCTTGGATAGATAGAAAACTTGGAAATGTTCCTCAAGTTGTAAATAATTATACTGCGAGATCAGAAATTCCAGGAATAAATTACGATCAAAGAAATGATTTTGTAGTTGAATTACCTAGAGACTTAAATGATCCTGACCTTATTAATGTTAATAATTATAATAATAATAATAACGGTATTTTTTCAGCCAATCCTTACATTACTGTTGATCAAAGAGGCGATAGAACAAATATTGATTATGGTACAGGAGGTATGTATGGATAATAATATGGAAGGACAAATCGCTATGCCTCAGTTTGAAAAACCTATTCCAGGTTCTTCTTTGACAAGCAGTGTTGATAATCCAAAACCTTTTGAGAAAGCACCTGAAATTACAAAACAAGCAGACGGAATTAATTATTTGTTTTTAAAATTAACAGACGAAGAACAGTATCCAAAAGTAATGTCTTCAATAAGAGAAGGAGTTCCATTAAGCGAACTAGCTCAACTTGTTTTATTTGAAGGTTTTTCTCAAGGCAAATGGAATCCAGATATGGTTTTGCTTTTGTTTGAACCTTTAATATATATGCTTATGGCCTTGTCTGAAAAAGTACAGATTGAATATGTATTGTATCCTAATGAAGAAAAAGACGATGAGGTATTAGACATAGAACAAGAAGTAGAAATTTTAAGAAAGATTGCTGATATTGCTGCAAAAGAAGTTGGTACTGGAAGCAAAGTAACTTCTCTTCCTTCTGAAATACAAGAAAGATTAGAAGAGTTTAAACCTTCTGGTGATACTTTAAGTCTTATGGAAAAAGAAGAAAAACCAATAACTGATATAAGTTTAATGGAAAAACAATCATAGTATATAGAGGAATAAAATAATGGTTGATAGATGGCAAGGAAAAGGAACTGAAGAAGCAAAAGGCTATGCAGAAAAAATAGATACTGCATGGGATGACATTTATATGGGAAATAAAAGTAGTTCAAGTAGTCGTAAAGACCTTAGAAAACTTTTAAAAATAGGAGCAGGCTTGGGTATAGCAAAACTATACGGAGACAAGCAAGTTGAAAAATACGGTAACGATGCTTTATCAAGAGCAAATGATGTTAGTTTAGAGCTTCAACAACAAAAACAACTATTACTAAACGATATAGAACAGGCATCGGCTATTGGAGTAAGAGAAAAAAGAATGCGAGAAAAAGGCATTTTTGATGTTCAAGATCCAAGACAAATAATGGAAGACATAGTTAATGATCCTGCTACAGGTTTAAATGCAGAAGGAGTTGCAAGATGGAACACTCAATACGGTTCTGGAAAAGCCTTAGAAGGAGGAGCAACTCAATATAATTTTGAAGATATATCTACATTAAGAAATATATTTAATAGTGAACAAATAGAAAGAGCTTCAAATTTACTAGGACAACATTTAAAAGGATCGGCTGCTTTTAAAGGTTTAAGAGGACCTGGTGGCATAATGCCGTCTATAACAACGACCAAAGAAGGTCAAAAAATTATTGATGATCAAGGCTATTTAAACAATGTTCAAACTGCTCTTGATAATATATCTGTAATAACACAGAATATTAAAACAGACGTAGATGGAATGAAATGGACAGACGGTATTTTATTGCGTATGGGAATTAAAAAGTTAGATAGAGAGTTTATTATTAAAGAAGAAATTTCAAAAGAAATAAATAGAAAATCTCAATCAGAAATAAGAAAAAATTTAAACTTTAATCTTAAACAAACTACTGCAGATGAAAATTTAGCGAAGCAATTAGAACTAAGAATACAGCAAGGTATAACTCAAGATATACAGAATATGGATATTGATGAGGCTCTTAAAATTTTAAATATTGTTACTCCTAAAGTAGGAACACTAATAAAAACAACAACAAGTCAAGGTAGTTTTGATGGTACAACAGTATCAAAAACAACTGAAGATGTTTACATGAAATCTGAAAACTTTATAAGTTCGTTAGCTGAGACAGCAGTAACAAATACTATAAATAACACGGATGGATCAATTAAGACAGGAATGAGTGATATTGTAGAAAGAGCTGAAAGTGATGAAATTCTCATGGCAAGATATACAGGCATGATTGGAGAAAGATCAGGTGCTGTGGATATGATAAAACAAACTATAGCAGACTTAAGGTTGCCGATTATAGAAGACGATCCTTTAACACCTAAGATAGATGAATCTTTTATACCTTCTGAAAATTTTGATCAAGCCTTTAACCAATATTGGCAAATTATAGATTCACAAGGTAAAAAATGGAATGAAGGTGAGTTCAATAGAATTAAAGGTAAATTAGGTTATGATGCAAAAACACAACTTGAGGAGTTAGAGTATGATCTTATTAATACTGGATTGCAATTAATACCTTATAGTAGTGAATCTCGACAAACTGAAATCAAAAATCAACTTCGTCAATTGACTGGTAGAAGAGATAGTTTAATGGATATGTTAAATGAAACAGAACAAAACAAAACTAATTTTGATGTTTTTTCAGAAGATAAAAGACAAATTAGTTGGAATGCTTTGATGAATACATTAGGAGAATTAAAATCAGTACGTGATTTAGATGATTTATTAAACATAGGTCATAGTACCGATGTTGCGACTGCTTTACTACAAGAAGCAAAAGGAGCAAATTATGAAAAGATGTATAATGTATTGAACAGAGAAGGAGAATTTACTGGATCAGACTTGCAAACTCGTTATGGTGTAATGGTAGGATTTTTAACACAAGCTTATATGAGAACTGGTAAAGATGAAGATGTTGCACAGCGTTTAGCTTCTATAGATGTAATTTCAGAATTGACTTATCAAGATAAATCAGGCAATAATCCACAAAGAGTAAGTATCAGTAGTTTATTTGCTAATAAAATATTTGGTCAAGGAAATAAAAAAGACCCACAAACAAGTATAATTCCACTAGCAAATAGAATATTTAAAGCTGAAGAACAATATCAAAATGCAGATATTGAAAGTGCTTTGTCAATGATGAAAGAATCTTTAGATACTGAAGAAGTAGCAGAAATTCTTGCTATAAAAGATGATTATATTAAAGTATATCAAGGCAAAGATCTTCCTCCTGATACTCCTTCTTTTGATGATTTAAACAATAGAGAACAATTACGTTTCTTATTACGACTTTCTGGTCAACTAATGTCAGTAGATCCATCATTAAAGATGAGACTAGAGCCTGATGTTATTAGATTATTAGATACTGCTACAAACATAGGAAGTAGTCAAGATAGAGAAACTGCCGTTACTATATTAAATAATATGATTACACAAGAATTTAATTTGGCAGAACTTCTTTAGGATAATTAAATGTTGACTGAACTTCAAAGACAAGCTTTAAACAGTTTTATGTTTAGAGATAGATCTCAGGATGAAGAATATCTTGAAGATGAAGATATGATTGTTGATTTTACTGATCAACTTGAAGAAGATACTCTTAATGTAGATATTGATCAACCAAGCATAGAAGAACAAGAACAAAAACAAGAAATAATTGTTCCTGATCAAGATGGTCCAACTATTCCTTTTCCTAAAGAAGCTACTGCTGAAGAAGAACAAGAACAAAAAGAAGAAGAAGAAGTTCCTTCTATAGTAAACGATGTAGCACCTCCAACAAGAAACAAAGCGTATATTGAAATAGCAAATCAAGCTATTTTAAGACCTATGGATATTCAAATTGCTAGATTAGAAAATAATTTAGATAGTAAATATGCAACTGATGACTCTAAAAAAGAAATACAGACAGAATTAGATGTTCTTAAAAGAGAACGAGATGAAATACAAAAACAAATTACTGCAGATAATTATTCTTTAATTACTGATTTTTCAAAAGATATATCTAGCTATACTAAATTAGACGGTACAGACGATGCAATAAAAGCAGAAGAATTTTTAAAGGCTGATACTGCACAAATAAAAACTATTGATGCTTATGTAAACAACCCATTAATAAATAAAGTAGCTATGGATTTCTTTAATGAATTAGGAGAAAAAGCTTGGAAGAATGCTTCAGCCGATGAAATGATGTATTATTTTAGAAAGGAAGTTTCTCTTGATGATATGATTAGAAGGGCCACACAAGTAGGAGACTGGTCAGATGAACAAAAACAAAGGTATCTTTGGTTAAGAGAAACATTTGATAATACTAGTTGGACAGAATCAAGATTAAGTAGAAAACTAGAAGCAGTCGGTGAATATACATGGCAAGTAATTTGGGATCCAGCTACGACAGTTACTCTCTTAACTGCTCCTTTTACAGGAGGCGGTTCTGTTGCAGCAAGAGCAAGCGCTCAAGCAGCTTCTAAAGTTGCCTTTAGACATATGTTATTAAATGGACTTAAAAATAATTTAAGCGCTAATTCAATTAAACAAGTAGCAAGTCGTATTGTATCTAAAGAAAGTTATAGTGCAAGAGCTTTAAAAAATACTTTGTTTGGTACTCCTGCTAGAACAAACATGACATACGGATTTACATATGGATCTATTGCAGATAATCTAATTCAAGAAAAAGCAATAGGTTTAAATCAACAAGACGAAAAAGATTATTATCGAATAATAAAAAACGGTGGTTTGTTTGCTTTAGCTGGAGGAACATTAGGTAAAGTAATAGACTCAACACCTGGAGCAGCTAAATATCTTGCAACTTCTGAAGCCAATCCTTTGTTTTTTCAAACAATCATAGGAAATCCTAGTAAAAAAGTTATGTATGCTTTAAGACAAGCAGCTACAGCTATTGATACAACTTCTGGAAGAAGACTATCTACTGGTTTATCTTATATGAGAGATGGTATTGATATTACTGCTGGTCTTACTTTTGGAAAAGCGACTTCAGTTTTTAAACGTGTTGTTGATATAACTCCAGGTTTAAGACCTTTTGCAAATGCTATGAATGCACAATGGGATCGTAGATTAATAGGTACTTCTCCAAGTAAAACAGATACACCAGAACAACTGTCTATGATACAAGAATATGGAAGCTTGGCTGGAGATTTTGGAACTCGTTTAAAATTAATACTTACTGACAACAAACTAAGAAAAGGAATATTTGGACAACTTAAAGGTAGAACACCAAGAGAGAAAAAATATGGTCCAAGCGGTGAAAAACTTTCTACAGGTTCTAATTTAGGTATGTATAAATTAGACGATGTAACTAATAATTTATTATCTACAACAGTAAGATCAATGACATCTAGAGGACCAAGAAAAAATACTACACCTTTTACAGCAACAGGAAGACTTAGATTAGATTTTAAAAGACAAATTGAAGAAGCAGGACAAGGATACTACACAGTAGATAATTTTTTAAACGCAGCAAAAGAGATTAGAAAACTCGATGATGAAATTTTAAAAATAGCTAAAAATACTGGTTTAATAGATAAAAGTGTAAGAGTTGTAGGACATATGCCTCGTATGTGGTCTGAAAAGATTTTAGATCCTGCTAATAAAACAAAGATGATAGATCATTTTGTAAAAACAGGACAAGCAAAAAATAAAGAAATTGCTACTGATATATATAATGAAATGATTGACAAGTCTTTAATGGCTCAACGATACGGTGCTTCTGCTCCTTATAGTGGAGTGGCTGGAAGAAAGCTAACAAAAATAAAAGATGATGAGCTAGCAGATCTTTTAGATAATGATGTAGAGTCTGTTTTTTCTAGTTACTTTGATGGGTTTAGTAAATTAATTGCTGAAAACAATTCTTTTGGATTACCTACACAGGCAAGATTATTAGTTGATCCTAAAAATGGTAAGTTTGTTCCTTTAAAAGGAAGCGAAGTTGGTAGTAAACTAGCTCCTGTGCTTAAACAAGCAATTAAAGACATAGATGCTTTAGATGTTTCAGTTGCTAGAAAAAAACTTTTAAGATTTCAATTAAAAAGACTAGAAAAAACTTATCAGTATACAGTAGGAAACGTACCTAGAATAGAAAACAAGGCTTTACGTTTTGCATCTGAAGCTGCTCAAGTAGGTGTGCAATTAGGTTTTCTACCTCTTGCAACAGTTACAAGTATATCAGAAGCTTTTATTCCTTTGGCTCATGTTAATGCTCCTACATACGCAAAAAATATGATGAGTGTTATAGGACTACAAGGTAAAAAAACAGTTAGAAATATATACAATGCTTTTGATTTAAACCAAACAAACTTGGCAAAATTAAATGTTGGTTATGAATTTAAAAAAGGATCTATCATACCTAAAAAAACAGAAGGTAAAAAACTTGGTGAATGGTTAAATAAAACAGAGGCTTTTGAAGAAGCAAATAAAGTTATGTTGTTCATGGATCAAGCAGCAATGCAAAGAGTTGAAACTTTATATTCTGCAGATATACAAAACAAAGGATTAAAAGCTGTACAACGGCTTTTCTTTAGAGCTAACCTTCTTGCTGAGTGGACAAAAACTGTAGAGTTGGCTAGTTTTATGATGGGCAAAGATATGATTAGAACAAATCTTTCTAAAATTAATAAAGGCGGTTATACAAAGTTATCTTTAAATAGATATAGAGATGAACTTGAAACATTAGGAATTAATGTAGACGAAGGATTAAAGTTTATTCGTGGTGATATGAAAGCCAAAGAGATGTTAGATTTTGAAAAGAAGATTATGTTAGGCGGTCAACGATTTGCAAGACAAATTATTCTAAATCCTAAAGTA
>Ga0181408_1000177_pt1 | contig 20308 bp, 20 predicted proteins | sample 31SPOviralmetaG_FD_130137 | JGI IMG/M metagenome (GOLD analysis project Ga0181408, IMG submission 130137) | Marine viral communities from the oligotrophic San Pedro Time Series (SPOT) site, San Pedro Channel, CA, USA - 31 SPOT_SRF_2012-02-16 | ecosystem: Environmental > Aquatic > Marine > Strait...
AAGGTACGTACTCATTTAGCTGGGATAACAGGCGCTGGAACAGATTATTGAAACAAGGGTGGATTATAGTGTGGAGGAAACGAAACCGCACCACTCAAAAATATCATATATATAAAGTATCCTATAAGTGCAAGCAGCTAATTAGTAGAATGTATCGTATTATGTTAGGCGAAGAAAATATGCCTACAACTAAATTAGAAAATAGTAATAGATATAGCTATAAAGTAATAACAAAAGCAATTGAATATGCCAACAAAGACAAATGAAATAAATAAAACTTCACCAGCAAAGGCTATACCGCCGCAGCTTATAATGCCTATGATAAAAGGTACCGCTGGTTCTTTAGCTGGAATTGCTACAGGTGTTGGAAGTGAAGTTGGTCAACTAAAAGACGAATTTAAAGAAAAAGGCTATAAAGATCTAAAGTTTGGCAAAAAATTAAAAATGCTAGCTGGAGCAGGTGCTAGAGTCACGGGAGGCGTTTTGCAAGGTGCTTTAGGAGGATTAGTAACAGGTTTGACGGGTAGCGATATGGGTGTTAACAGTATAAAAGGAAGTGTTTTAGGTAATAACAATCCAGAAGCTCCAGAGCCTACAGAAAATATCGCACAAAATTCTAGTGTGCAACCAAATCCAGTATTTGATCCTAATGGACAAAACATGATACAAAATGTTACAAGTCCAGAAAACACTTACGGATCTTTATTTACATAAAAACAAAAATTATGCCAAGTTACGGAGAAAAACAAAAGCCAGCAGGAGTTGCTTTACAAAAAGAAAAACCTGTTATAGGAAAAAGAGTTATGACATCTAAAGATGGTACGATAACCAATAGTCTTATTATAGATAACGTTGTCTATAAAGGCAACCCAGCTTTAGAAGCTCAAAAATAATGGGTACACAGGACTTGAAGTTGTATTTACTAAATGCTTCTTCATTTACTCTAGCTAGCATGAACTGGATAGAGCCTGCTTTAGAAGTTATACTACTAATGCTGACCATTGGGTACACTGTGCACAAGTGGATGTTGTTACATAATAAAAAGAAATGAGGAACATAAACGAGATTATAATACACTGCTCTGCTACTAGAGAAGGTCAAGATATATCAGTTGATACTATTAGAGATTGGCATGTAGACGGTAGAGGCTGGTCGGATATTGGTTATCATTTTTATATAGAGCTAGATGGTTCTATAAAAAAAGGTAGAGATATAGATAAGACAGGCGCTCATTGCAAAGGTCACAATCGTAATTCAATAGGAATTTGTTATTGCGGTGGTGTTGAGAGTGATGGTAAGACCCCTAAGGATACTAGAACACCAATACAAAAAGAAAGTTTGATACACGTGCTTAAAACACTTAAGGCGATGTATCCAGAAGCTATTATTTATTCACACAATGAGTTTGCTAACAAAGCTTGTCCAAGCTTCGACGCAACTGGAGAATATAAAAACTTATGAAGTCAAGAGGGTTAGGCGATAGTATAGAAAAGTTTACAAAGGCAACTGGAATAAAAAAGTTGGCAGATAAAATACCAGGTGGTTGCGGTTGTGATGAGCGCAAGCAATGGTTTAATAATAACTTTCCTTATAATATGAACAAGTAATGGCTTTTAAAATAGAACCTCCTTATAAATTTAATCACGTACCAGTTTACAGAACACTTGAAGAAGACGGTGTTTTAGGTATAGCAACTAATAATGGAGCTATAAGAATAAATAAAGACATTACAGATCCTGCTCAATTAAAAAGCGTTGTAGCTCATGAACTTGTTCACTATGATCAAATGATGCCTGATAGTAAAGACACTGGTAGGTTTGGCTATGACAACGAACATATGTTTTTTAAACCTAAAGGAAGCTCTAGTACTATAAAAACTAAAAGAAGCAGTAAAGTAGATGGAGCACATTATCTAGCTCACGAGAAAGAGGCTTCTGATCCTAAAGTGCAAAGAAAAATTAAAAACAAATACAATGAGTTATAGTAAAGATCATTCAAGAAAAAATCCATTAGCGCCTAGTAGAATGTACGGCATGAGTTCTTCAGCTAATACTAGTGAATTTACTGAATCATCACCAATGGAGAGTGAGTCTGCTAGAGTTGAAAATCCTATAGATATTGATGAGAAAGATAAATCAAAAAAGCCAGATGCTACTAAAATAATAATTAATGGTAAAACATTAACTGTTGATCAAACGTCAGGAAAAAAACAAAGAGTTACAAGAAACGGTAGAATAGTTGGTTATGTAGAGAATAACAATCCAAAAACCTTTATTTCTGTTTAATATATTTATAATGCAACCAGGTAGTGATTATGAATTCCCTAACGCTAAATGGGTGAAAGAAATTAAATTAAAATGAGTGAGAAGAAAACATTTAAAGAAACTAAAGTAGGTGCTTTTCTAGCTAGTAAAGCTCCTAAAGTTTTACAAGCGCTTGGAGATGTACTACCTAATCAAGGAACACTTGGTGTGGTAAAAAATTTAATTTCAAGTGATACTAAGATTAAAGCTGTAGACAAAGAACAAGCAATGAAGCTTATAGAGCAAGACATAGCTGAAATGAAAGAAGTATCTAGTAGATGGAGATCTGATATGAAGTCAGATTCTTGGCTTAGTAAAAACACTAGACCGTTAGCTTTGGTATTCTTAACTGGATCAGCTGTATTTATGATGGCTGTAGATTCTTTTCACTTACAATTCGACGTTGATGAATCGTGGATAAACTTATTAAAAACGTTGCTGGTAACAGTATATGTAGCATACTTTGGATCTAGAGGTGCTGAAAAAATTACAAAAATAAATAAATAAATAAAATGGCAATAAGAGGATTAGAAGGCACTCAAAATGCAGAACCAAGAGTTTTTGCTCACGATGCTTTAGACTTAAAACCAGGTAACTACACTTTAGGTGATAGAATACCTAATACTGATAGTATAGGCGTAGCTTTATATATTGGAGTAGGTATGGACATAACTGTAACTTTAGAAGGTGGTTCAACACCTGTTTTATTCAAAGGTGTTACAGCTGGTTCATTCTTACCGGTTTTAGCTATAAAGATAAACGCTTCTAGCGCTACGTTAGATGCTGCAGGTGGAGAGATAATAGCTTTATACTAGTATAGTATGTTTATGGGACTAGGGATGCCAATCCCTGATTTATCGAATAAGCCAGGCCCGGGTAGACCAGGTTGGGGACCAGCAGGTTCATACGATTTTCAGTTTGAGGTAACAGGTGATGTAGTTATAGAAGCTTTTCCAAACACTACTGGACAATCGTTTACTATTAAGTGGCAAAATGGAAGTACTACTCAAACGAGTGGAAGTTCTACTATAAATAGTCCTGTTGGTGCTGGTGCTGGTATTATTTCTATAAATAACGAGCTTGACAATACTTACGCTGATGAGTTTAAAATTGTCAGTGGTCAAAATAATATAACTAAAGTAATATCTTGGGGTAGAAATCCTTGGTCAATAGTAGAAGAAGCTTTTAAAGACTGTATTAACTTAACAGATATAGGTACTACATCTTTTATAGCTGGAACAGCTCAAAGATCTAATCAACCATCTGGTTGTATAATGGGTAAAATGTTTTTAGGTTGTACTTCATTATTAGAAGTAGATATTAGAACGTGGGATTTATCAACTAGTGGAGCTAGCTGGAGACTTGGAGGTCCTTTTGCTAATTTAGCTAACTTACAAAAATTAGATGCTACTGGATTAAAAATAAAATTCTTTGATTCTAACAATGTTTCTACATTTAATTTCGCAAACATAGGAACTAACGTAACTGATGGGTGTGAGTTTAAAATGGCAGGTCTTGATCTATCAACTTCTTCAACTGGTTATTTAGATAACTTATTTAATGGAACAAAATTTAAAGCTGGATCAAATTTATCTAATTGGAAATTCCCAGTTAACTTCAATCCCGCAGGTTGGAGAGGTTACGGTTGGTTTCAGAATTGCATATTAAACGACGGTATTTTAGATGTATCAGGATGGACTACTTGGCCTGGTAATATGCTTCCTTATTTTGGTAGCTTTAACTCCGCTTTAACAAGTCAAGGTACTGCTAAAGTAGATTTATCTAATTTTGGGTTAACTAATGTCTTTGATTTTTCAAATGTTTTTAATAATTGTAAACTAAAAGAGGTAATAGGTTTTAGTACATGGGGAGCTTGTGCTGGTAATGCTAATATAGGCTCAATGTTTAGTAGTGCTTCACTAATGAGAATTGATCCTAGTGATAATTTTTCTGATACTTTTATAGCTAGTCTTACACCAACAAGTGTAACTAAGGCTTTCCAGCTTTTTGGGTATGATCTGTTAGACTCACAGCGTGGGGTCCATATGAACTTTAATAATATAGATTTTTCCAATATTGGAAGCTTTTATTTCACTTGGAGATTTGCTAAACTATTAGATGCTCCTGATTTTAGCACTGCTACTTTTGATAATAATAACCCAGTTAGTTTTGAAAGCGCTTTTACAAACTTTAACACTTTAAATGCGGACTCTTCAATTGTTTTAAATGGTGGTAAGATAACTAGTTTTCTTTATACGTTCCAAGGTACTAGAGTAAATACTGTAAATATAGACAACGGCGTAGATTTATCTGCTTTAACAACTGTAGCTGCAATGTTTTATTATTCTCCAGTTGGTACAGCAACTCTACCTTCTAATGCTGATTATAGTTCTTTGACTAACTTTGGTAGTTGGAATACTAATTATGGTGGGTTTAGCGTTTGCCAAGGTGACATACTAATGAGGAGGCTAAAAGCCACTAACCTTAACACTAACATAACTGCTAATCTTCCAAAAATAACTGAATCGCCTGCTTTAGTTAATTCAGACAGAGATGTCTTAGAAAACGATAGAGGTTGGAACATAATTACTCCTACTCCAGACGCTCCTTTACCATTTGCTTATCCATCATATTTTGTTGATAGAGACGTTTACAGCAACATAACGCCATCTAGCTTTCCTGCTGGAAGCACTTTTAGTTCTACTAATGCTGGTATGACTATAAATGAAAACACAGGTGTTGTATCTTGGGCTAGTAATTTTAGCGGTGAAAGTATTATAAGATGTACTTATCCAGATGGATGTTACAATGAGGTTAATATGCTTGTGGGTGTTCCTATGGTATATAAAGTAACCGTTGGAGACTCTAATTACGGTAACGGAGATCTAGGTTTTCAAGTTCAATCCATAGGAGACTACAGAACACAAAGCGTTGCTATTGATCTTGGAGATGGTACTACAGTTTCAGGGGTGGATGGTATTAATCACACATATGCTACAGCTGGTGATTATGATATATCTATATTTGGTAACTTTGATCCTTGGTTTTATAATCTCTCAAATGACGCTAATAAATTAAGAGAAGTGTCTAAGTGGGGTGAATCCAACCACAGCTTAGGAGGACAGTATACTGGAAATTTTTCTCAAAGAGGAGCTTTTAATGGTTGTAACAATATGGATATAACAGCAACAGATGCTTGTGTATTCTTACCAGGTGTATCTTTAAAACAATCATTTGCTTATTGCTATAATTTAACTAATTCTAATGGTTCTATGAACACTTGGGATGTTTCAGAAGTAACTGACTTCAATAGTTTGTTTTACGATGTTTTTAACAAACAATTTCCAATAGATCAATGGGTTTTTGGAACATTAGCCGATACGGGTGGTATAAACCTTGGTGCTATGTTTCAAAGAACTAGTTTTAATACAGATATAAGTACTAGAGTTAGATCAGACGGGCAATTAGCATGGGATACAGAAGGTGTAACTAATATGTCTTCTATGTTTATAACGTGTACAAGTTTCAAACAAGATATAAGTAATTGGAATACGGATAATGTAACATCTTTTTCCGGTTTTCAAAATCCAAATGGACAAACTAGCGTTGGAATGGACGTTGACATGTCTACTAAGCAGGTGACTGTAGGTACTAAAACATATATTGCGTGGGATGTGAAAAGCTGTACTAGTTTTTCAGGGATGTTTGGTAGTAACCAACGTCATGGTGGTGCTAAACCTAGAAACTTAATAAATTGGAACACGTCTAGCGCAACAAGCATGAGTAATATGTTTCAAAAAGCTAGGGTTGACCCTAATGGACCAGCATGGAATTTAACACCTAGACAAGTCACTGTAGGAACAGGCGCAACGGCTAGAACTTACAACGCATGGGATGTTAGTAATGTAGAAAACTTTAAATCATTATTCGAAGAAGGTGTTAATCTAAATGGACCTAATTCTCAAGTTGGTATAACTCGGGCTTGGATTGATGGAATAGAAGATTGGGATGTAAGCGGTTCTACAGGTGATTTAAGACAAGTGTTTTTTGAAAGTAATATAGGAACTATAGATTTATCTTCATGGAACGCTTCAATAGAGAAAGGTTTCTATTTCGCTGGGCTTGGTTCTAGTCTTATAAGTAGCTTTGCTGGATTAGATATAACAAATTTAGGCACAGGGTCTGAGAGTAACTGGGGTTATTGGAGTCAACAAAACTCATACACGAGCATAAATGCTAGTGGAACAACTACTAACTACGATGATACACTAACCGCTTGGGGTGCTCAATCAGCTAATATTGTTAACTCAGGAGTTCCTTTAGATTTTGGTACTAGTAAATATTCACCTGGAAACCCCTTAGCTGTTCAAAGAGGTAATGTTAGTAATCCATCAGGTATACCTTCAGGGCAAATGTTTGTTTATGATGCAAATGTAGTTCTTAAAGAATTAACTAGTGTTGGTGATATAGTGCAGCTAATGAATGGTGGTAGCACTTATGGGGAATTTGCTAAAATAACAGGTTACTTATCCACTGATGATAGAGTTGCTTTTGTAGATGTATTAGGTGGTGCTAATTTTCCAGTTAATTGGCCAGGAGTAACTTGGCAATATCAAATCTATGATTCAGACGCTGCTAAAGGAAGATATGCTTTACTAGAAGCCGGTTGGACAATAACAGATGGTGGTGTTGATATACCATTTGAATCTGCTGAAATAGAAATAGAATTAGAACCAGGCCAAGAAACTTTTACTATAGGAAGTTGGGGGTATATGAATGCTAAAATAGATTGGGGTGATGGAAATGGATTTATTAATAATCCAGCTACAAACCAGCCATATACTAGTTATATAAATTCTTTTACTTATCCAACGACAGGGCAAACTGAGATATATAGAGTAAAAATAAGAGAAAACGACACTGAAACCTTTAATGGGTGGAGATTTGGTCAATATGGTAATAAAGACAGAGTTAGAAAAATAATAGCTTGGGGAAGTCAAATAGCTACAACATATTCCAAAGCTTTTCAAGGTACTAATCTAAACAAAACAGGCTTCACTAATACGCTTCCTGTTGACGCTAACGGAAAAGTTACTAAACCTACTTGGGTTACTAGTATTACTAATTTTTCCATAGCTTTTGCTCAGTGTAATATGCCAGCTAATGCAGACTGGTCTAACTGGGCTAGTGGTGTAGCTGCTACTAATTTGAGTTCAATGTTTAGTGGTAATGCTAACTTTACTTGTACTGGACTCTCTAATTGGGACTTAAGTAAAGTAACTAACATTAGTGGTTTTGTTTCTGGTACAGCTTTCAATTCAGATATATCTGGATGGGATCTTCAAAGTTGCACAAGCGCTTCTTCTTTGTTTAGTAGTACACCTTTCAATCATCCAAGTATATCTAATTTAAACTTATACAATATAACTACTATAACTACTATGTTTTCTGGTTGTACTGCATTTAACCAAGACATTGATACTAAAGTTGTAGGAACTGGAGCTGACGCTTATTTAGCTTGGGATACGGCTAATGTAAATGATATGCACGGATGCTTTAATGGCGCTACAAGTTTTAACTATTCAATAGGCAAATGGAAGATTGATCTAACTAGTCTTAGAGGACTTGCTAGTTTCTTCGCTTATGTAGGTAACAATGTTACGGGTGGATATACACATGATTTATTAACAAAAGATGTTACTATTGGCACTGGCACTCCAGTTGCTAAAACTTATGTAGCATGGGATGTAGGCCAAGTTAATGGTTTTGGTTCTTCTACTAATAACTACCCTACAGCAATGGGTGCATTCTTTGGTGGTAATTTTAATGGAGATATATCAAACTGGGACATGAGTGGCTTAGGTCAACTTGGCAATCCACAGTATGGCTATGCTGGAGAATGGTCTAAAATGTTTTACAACAACGATTTATTTAATCAAGATATAAGTCGTAAAACAATTACAAACGTAAGTGGTAAAGGAACGTATACCGCTTGGGGTATGAGTGACTGGATAGGTGGTATATATTCATTTTACAATGCTTTAGCTTTTGATCAAAATATTGGTAATTGGGCATTAAACACAAGTGACACTTCTAGCAGAAGTATGAGTAGATTCTTTAGAGGTTCTGGTATGTCAACAGCTAATTATACAGATACTTTTGTTGGTTGGGCTAACACTGTTAAAGCCAACGGTGGTTTTCCAAAAAATAAAGCTTTTGCTGACCAAACAGGTATGACCTTTGACTCAAATAGGTCTGGTGGTGCTAATTTTGCTAACGCTTGGGAAGCTAGATCTTACTTGACTGACACTGTTGCTAATGGCGGTGCTGGTTGGTCAATATCTAGTGACGCTATACTACCTCTACTAGTTCCTAGTACAAGTTCTTTATCATTTAATGGATCTACAGAATATATTGATGTACAAGCTAGTCCAAGAGCATTAGTTGGTAATAGTAACGCTTACACAATATCTGCTTATGTGTTTATAGAAGAAGCTGATATAGCTGAAGAAAACTATTTTATAATAGGAGCAATGAGTGGTACTGAAAGATGGTATTTTAGAGTTAACGATGGTTATGTTGGTTTTGGTTATGGTACTATTATATCAAGCACAACCTTAACACCTATAACAGCTGGACAATGGAACCATGTTGCTGTAACCTACAATGGGACAAACACGCATAAAATATATGTAGATGGTGGAAATCCTAAGTACACTAGCACTTCTAGTACTGGTCAAACTATAACAACTAACGATGCTTATATAGGTGCATTAAACAATGGTGCAGATTCACTACACTTTAAAGGTAAAATTGATGAAGTAATGGTTTGGAACACAGAACTTGCTCAAGCTAATATACAAACTCTTGCTAATGCTGTAGGATCAGGTAATGTACCAAATCCAGAACAATTATCAACAGGACTCCAACTATGGAACCGAATGGGAGATTAAAAAATAATAAATGGCAGAATATATAAATCCACAATGGCGTCTACCTAACGAAAAGACAGGAAATAATAAAGGTTATAGTATGAACTTTAGTGGTCAACAAATAAATTCAAGTTCAAATTTAGGTATTTCAGGAGCATCACCAAGAACATTCTCAGCTTGGATAAAAACCACTGATGCTGGTGGCGGTTGGGATGTAATTGTAGCTACTGGTAACACGGGAAATACTGGAAACAATTTTGAGTTAGATTTTAGATCGGGTAAAATAACTTTCAACGATTGGGGTACAGATACGTTTAGCGGTGCTACTGTTAATGATGGTAATTGGCATAATATATGCTTAACATATAATGGAACTATTTTAAAATTATATATTGATGGAATAGAAGACACTGCGGGAGATTTTCCAGCAACAAAGTCTGTTAGCTCAACAGATACACCAGTTAGAATTGGTGGAATGAACCATAATTCAAAATATTTTAATGGTCAAATATATGGAGTAGCCATTTTCGACTATGCTCTTCCAGCAATTGGATCAAACTCTGTAGCAACTCTTTATAATAGTGGCACACCTTTTAACCCAATGGCTTTGTCTAGTCCACCTGTGGCTTATTACCCACTTGGTAATTCAGCTCACATGGGGTCTAATTACCTAACGCCAAATGGTGCTCTTCAAGATTATGTTTTTGATTTTGATTCTGATTATATAGATTTCGGAACTAGTTTAGGTGATTCTTTAGGTAGTTCTTACTCTGGAGATTTAACTGTTTCAATGTGGTTAAAATTTGATTCTATAAGCACTCAGAACGGATTGTTCTATATAGGAGACTTGGCTGGCGGAGGTGGTAGTTTTTGGATTAACAGTTCTATAAGTAGATTATGGTTACAAGCTAATAACGGAACTGCGGGTTATGCTTGGTGTGATATTTCTTCTTTAAACACGACTGATTGGTATAATTTAACTTGTGTATATAAAGGATATGATATTGCTAATTCTAAAATTTACATAAATAATGTTCCTCAAACATTAACAACTTATGGTAATTTTAACTACACTTATGACTTTACTGGTAAAAAAACTACTATTGGAGATTATTATAATACTCCACCTTTAGCTCCTTTTTATGGCGAAATGTCAAATGTACAAGTATTCAACACGGCATTAATAGGATCGGAAGTAGAAACTCTTTATAACTACGGCTCACCAATACAAACTTTAGCTAATATACCTCAAAACTCTAATCTAAAAGCTTGGTACAAACTCGATGCAACTGAGATTTATAATTTACTATCTGTTGATGGCTTTAGCGCTACTGATAACACCGGGGGCGGTGGTGGTGGTGGCGGTAGTAAATTCGTATCAAATCCTCTTTACGTGGGTAGTGGAGGTTCTGGTGGATCAGGTATAGTTGTATTAAAATACCCTACTAACTTAAATGCAGCTTTTAGTGCTGGATTAACTAAATCAGACGTAATAAATGGTAGTAATACTATAACCTCTATAAAATCTGGAACTGGTACTGTTGCTTTTGGTAATGCTGGAACTATAAGTGATTACTTAATAGTAGCAGGCGGCGGCGGTGGAGGTGGCGCAGTGAATCTTTCTAATGGAGAAGCAGGTGGCGGTGGTGGCGGCGGTGGAGGTTTGTTAAATGGAACGTCGCTAAGTGTTAGTGCTCAATCATACAATATTACTATAGGAGAAGGTGGGTCCGGTGGTTTAAAAACTACGGGTGGTACAATAGGTAGTCAAGGAGAAAATGGCCAAGATTCTATTTTTTCAACATTTACAGCTATAGGTGGAGGCGGTGGCGGTGCTGGTCAAGTTGGTAGCAACGCTTTATCTGCTGGAAAAAACGGTGGATCTGGTGGCGGCCCAGGTGGCTCTAGTGGTGCTCTTACAAGCGCTGGTGGGACAGGCTCTCAAGGCTCTGACGGTAGTGCTGCTTCTAATAAAAGAGCCGGTGGTGGAGGCGGAGGCTACTCTAATACTGGAACAGCTGCCACGAGTAATGAAGTTCCTGGAAATGGAGGAAACGGGTATTTATATTCTCTAACAAGTACTTATTATGCAGGCGGCGGTGGAGCTGGTGTTTGGCACAATACTGGAACAGCGCCTAGCGGTGGATTATCTGGAGATGGAAGTACAGGAATAGGTGGTGCTCCTAAACAACAAGGCGATATAACTCCAGAAGGTCCTAATTTTACAGACTGGTGGAAAATATTAGACGACAGCAATAATTCTAACGATGGCGCAAGCTCAGGAATGTCTCAATCAAACCTTATTCAAAGTGACTTATTAACAACTTCAAGCTATAGCCCGTATGCCATGAGTTTTGATGGTAATGATAGAATAAACTTAGGACTTGAAAGCGACCTCAACATAGGTAGCGCTTCAAAGTGTTCTACCAGTTTGTGGTTTAAAAAAGACGATGAAAATAGCGGTTGCTTGTGGGGTTATAATTATGGAGATGCGAGTGGTAGTGGGTACTATTTTTGGCTTAACTCTGGTAATTTAAGAATAGCGGTTGGTAAAAATGGTTTAACAGGTAGTTTTGGTTATTACCAAATATCATCTAGTGATTTACCAGTAGGCGTATGGCAAAATATTGTTGTTGTTTTTGATGGAACACTTGCTTCTGGTGATGATAGAATAAAAGTTTATCAAAACGGAAACTTATCTGATGGCACATATTCTGATTCCAGTAATTTTCCTACAACACTTCCAGATGGTAATGGAGCTAGTAATAGAAACGTATACTTAGGACAGTTACAATTAGGTAATGGTAATTTTTCTTATGATTTTAATGGTGAAATTTCAAATGTGTCAATATGGAATACTAATTTAACAGTGACGCAGGCTAGAGAGATTTATAACAAAGGACTACCTAGCAATTTACACAACTTTTCTGGCACGGCTCCTGTAGCGTGGTGGCAGTTAGGATCTAATAGTTCTTTTGCTGGCAACTGGACAGTTTTAGACGAAATAGGTTCAAATGACGGAACTAGTAATGGTATGCTAGAAAGCGCTATAGTAGATGGCGTAGGAACAAGCGGTAATGGAGTTTCAACAAACATGTCATTTCCAATAAATATATCAGGATCTTCTCCAAATGGTGAAGGAAATTCTTTAAGTGTAAACATGACGCTAGCTAATATAGCTGGTGGTGTAAATTAAAAATAAAATGAATAATACAATATATACAATTGTAAACTTATCTGATACTAACGCTATTATATTTAGCCAAGTAGCAGAAGACTCAACTCAATCAATGAGAAGAAATATAGCAAACACTCAAGGTGTTATATCTTATTTAGTTGAACCAAGTTTTATAACTAATGGAGCATTAACTCCAGTTAGTACATTAAATCAAACAGAGTTTTTAGCTTTAATGCAAACTCCTGAGTGGAAACCAGCAGATCCAACAGACTAATGATAAGAATATTAGCAACAGATAAAGACACTTGGTTTATAACATATAATGATGATAAATCTATAATACATTATGGTGAAGCACTTGAAGGAACATCTATAGATAGTGGTCAACCAGATAATGATCCATTATACTATGACAAAGCTGATTGGTTAATTAGGTTAGCTGAGCTTGGCGTAGACCCAGAAGAAATTGCTAAATATAATGATGTATGAGTAGTATAGCTTTTCCAAACCCTCCCTTGTATTGGATTACGTGGGAAGATGATACTGAAACAACTGTTCAAGGGTATGGCCTTGTAACTACTGAAGAAAGATTAGACACTATAAATCATTTAACAACCTACATAGACGAAGTTGTATGGAAAAGTGTTCTATTAGAACATGGTATTGACCCAGACCCAGAAGAGGAAGATGAATAAATGTAAAAAAAGATTATGAGTGGTAATATTCCTATAGACAACCCTGCTGTTCGAACTTATTGGATAGCATATGAAAACTCAATGAAAGAAGTAGTTGAAGGTTATGGCTTTGTAGATCCTCATCAAAAGCTTTTATCTAAATGGTTTATTGATGAAACCATAGATGAAGACGAGTGGATAGCTGAGCTAAAGGAGCATGGTATAACGCCTGATCCAATACCTGATCCACCAGAGTAAAATAAATATAATTAAATTAAATCAAATGAAAATTAAAGAAGAAGAATTATTATTAATTCAAGAACAACAAAAACAGCTTAATGAGCTTGTTCACAATATAGGTATGTTAGAAAGCCAAAAACATGGATTACTTCATGATATAGCTGGAGCCAACAAAGAGATAGAAGATTACAAAGAAGTGTTAGAAGCTGAGTATGGCCCAATAGAAATAAACCTAGAAGACGGCTCTTATACTAAGATAGAAGAAGATGTCGAAAGTAATAAGGAAGATTAGTATAGGTTCTGATTACAAGAATGATGCAATGCATTATTCAACTGGTCAGGAAGTGTACGGTGGACATACTATTAGTGATATTCTTTTTGAAGATCAAGATCAATCATATAATATTTTTATAACTAAAAATAATGAAGTCTTGCCTTGGAAAAAGTTTAACGCTAATATGGCAATATCTGTAGAGTACGATTTAAAGTACTAATGAAAAGTTTATACAGTTTCATTGTTAAACCACTAGATGAAAGGTATGACAATATTAGAAAGGTTGAAGAAAAAGAGCTTATTATTAATACAAGTATTGAAAACCATAGGTTTGTTAGTAAAAAAGCTGCTGTTGTATCTACTCCAGCGGCTTACACCTCAAAGATAAAAGTAGGTGATGAGCTTTACGTACATCACAACATATTTAGAAGATGGTATGATCAAAAAGATAGAGAACGTAATAGCTCTACATTTTTTAAAGATGACTTATATTTTGTTTCACCAGAACAAATATACATGTATAATCTTAAACCACATTTAGATTATTGTTTTGTAAAACCACTTAAAAACCAAAACATTTTAGAGAACAGAAAAGAACAACCTAACGTTGGTGTAGTGAAATATAGTAATAGTTCATTAGAAACGCTAGGAATCACTCCTGGAACACTTATTACGTTTACCCCTGACTCTGAGTTTGAGTTTATTATAGATGGTGAACGACTTTATTGTATGAAATCAAATGATATAGCTTTAACGCATGAATACCAAGGAAACGAAAAAGAAAATAATCCAAGCTGGGCAAAAGGCGATTGAGGAACTTATAAAGGTAGCAAAAGAAAAGATTGTAGACTCAGACGACGATGTAAGCGCTGATAGATTAAAGAATGCTGCCGCTACTAAAAAGCTAGCAATAATGGATGCTTTTGAAATATTGACTAAAATACAGGATGAAGAAGACATGCTGAATAATAAACCTAAAGAAGTTAAAATAGAAAAAGCTTTTAAAGGTTTTGCAGAAGGGAGAAGTAAGTGAGTTACAAGCAAACACTTTGGAGAGAAATTAAGGACGTTGTAAATCCTAAGATATTAGCTAAAAACAATAGATTTAAAAAATGGGAGTATGGTTATAACTCTGATTATGATTTTATAGTAATAAGTAAAACTGGAAAAATTGGACAAATCATTGAAATACAAGATCTCAGGATTGCTTTACCAGCAGCAGATGAACCGTTTAAACGAAGCGAAAAGAAAGCGGAGCAACGTTGGGAAAGACAAGAATATCCGAAAGAGCTAAGTAAAATTAAAAGTAGATTTGACTGGGAAGAATATCCAGCTGAATTTAAAGAAAAGTGGTATGATTACATCGACGAAGAATTCAAAAGGCGAGAAAATGGTTATTGGTTTTACAATAACGGCGTGGCTAATTACATTACTGGTACTCATTACATGTACCTCCAGTGGTCAAAAATCGATATTGGAGCACCAGACTATAGAGAAGCTAACAGACTCTTCTTTATATTTTGGGAAGCATGTAAAGCAGATACAAGATGTTACGGAATGTGCTATCTTAAAAACAGACGATCTGGATTCTCTTTTATGTCATCAGCGGAACTTGTTAACCAAGCTACAATATCTTCCGACGCTAGATTCGGCATATTGTCCAAGTCTGGTTCAGATGCCAAAAAAATGTTCACAGATAAAGTTGTACCCATATCAGTCAACTACCCGTTCTTCTTTAAACCCATTCAAGATGGTATGGACCGGCCAAAAACGGAGCTTGCATATCGTGTTCCGGCATCAAAGCTTACTAGAAGAAAGCTTGAGTCAAATGAACAACTTAGAGAACTAGAAGGACTTGATACAACTATTGACTGGAAAAACACAGGTGATAACTCTTATGATGGTGAAAAGCTAAAACTATTAGCTCATGATGAAAGTGGTAAATGGGAAAGACCTGATAATATATTAAATAACTGGAGAGTTACAAAAACTACGTTAAGACTAGGATCAAGAATCGTAGGCAAGTGTATGATGGGCTCAACTTCAAATGCTTTAGATAAAGGTGGAAATAACTTCAAAAAACTATACTACAATTCAGACGTTACTAAAAGAAATAGAAACGGACAAACATCTTCTGGCCTCTACTCTCTTTTCATCCCTATGGAGTGGAACTACGAAGGATTCATGGATACTTTTGGATTTCCTGTCTTCGTTAGACAAAAGGGTTCAGTCAAAGGAGTCGATGGTTTTGACATTGCAACAGGAGTCATTGAACACTGGGAAAACGAAGTTGAAGGACTCAAGTCAGATCAAGACAGTTTAAACGAATACTATAGACAGTTTCCAAGAACTGAAGCTCACGCGTTTAGAGATGAAACTAAAGAAAGCCTGTTTAATTTAATTAAAATTTATGAACAAATAGATTTTAACGAAGAATTAAATAACAAAGCTAGCGTCACGAGAGGTAAATTTATGTGGGAAGGTGGGATTAAAGATACTAGGGTTCAGTTTGTTCCTGATAAAAATGGTAGATTTAACGTTAGCTGGGTTCCACCAAGTGGATTACAAAATAGAATTATAGTAAAAAATGGTATTAAGTATCCAGGTAACGAGCATTTAGGCGCTTTTGGATGTGATAGCTACGATATATCAGGAACTGTTGATGGTAAAGGATCTAATGGTGCTCTACATGGTCTAACAAAGTTTAGCATGGAAGATGTGCCACCTAATCACTTCTTTCTAGAATACATAGCTAGACCTGAAACATCAGAAATATTCTTTGAAGAAGTTTTAATGTCTTTGGTATTTTATGGCATGCCAATATTAGCTGAGAATAATAGACCTAGATTATTATACTACTTAAGAAGAAGAGGTTATAGAGGTTTTAGCATGAATAGACCTGATAAACTATGGAACAGATTATCTGTTACAGAAAAAGAAATAGGTGGAATACCTAATTCAAGTGAAGATATTAAACAAGCGCATGCAGCGGCAATAGAAGCTTATATAGAAAACTATGTTGGTATATTAGATGGTAAGTTTGGTGATATGTATCTTCAAGAAACCTTACAAGATTGGTCTAAATTTAATATAAACAATAGAACTAAGTATGATGCAACTATCAGCTCTGGTTTAGCTATTATGGCTTGTAACAAGAACAATTATAGACCTAATGCAATTAAAAACAAACAGCCACTTAATTTAAGTTTTAAAAAATACGATAATGAAGGGTTTGTTTCAAAAATACAAAATAAATGATAGAAACTAGTTATGGAAGTTCATTTCCGGATCAGGTAGTACCTGATGCAGTTAAAGCGTCTTATGACTATGGATTAAAGGTAGGACAAGCTATAGAAGGCGAATGGTTTTCTGGCACTAGAACAGGTGCTGGAGGTTATAGATTTTCAACTAACTACAATAACTTCCATCAATTAAGACTATACGCTAGAGGAGAGCAATCTGTTCAAAAGTACAAAGACGAACTATCTATAAATGGTGATTTGTCTTACTTAAATCTAGACTGGACACCTGTACCTATTATTTCTAAATTTGTAGACATAGTTGTTAATGGAATGTCTCAAAAGAACTATGATATTAAAGCTTATGCTCAAGATCCTTCTTCCACTGGTAAAAGATCTGCATATGTTCAAGGTCTAATGAAAGATATTTATGCTAGAGAATATATAGCTAAAGCAAAAGCTCAATTAGGATTAGACGTTTCAACAGGTGGCGGTAAATCTAATATGCCAACTAACCCAGACGAGGTGTCTGTCTATATGCAGCTTAACTACAAGCAAGGAATTGAAATAGCTCAAGAAGAAGCTATTAACTATGTATTAGACTATAACAAGTATGACTTAGTCAGAAGAAGATTGAACCATGATCTAACGGTATTAGGTATAGCTTGCTCTAAAACTGAGTTTAATTTACAAGAAGGTGTTGGAGTTAGCTATGTTGATCCTGCTAATTTAGTTTATTCATATACTGAAGATCCAAATTTTGAAGATATATGGTATGTAGGTGAAGTAAAAGGGCTTAGCATGGCTGAACTTAAAAAGCAGTTTCCAATGCTTACACCCGAAGAATTGAAGGAAATAAGTAAGTATCCAGGTAATTCTAACTATAGAAACGATTGGAATAGCGGTGTTTTAGATGATAAAATTCAAGTAATATATTTTGAATATAAAACATTTACTAATCAAGTGTTTAAAATAAAAGAAACTCCAAATGGTTTAGAAAAAGCATTAGAAAAAACAGATGCTTTTAATCCACCAGAAGAAGTTAACTTCACTAAAGCTTTTAGATCTATAGAGGTACTGTATAGCGGCGTTAAAATATTAGGACATCCTAAAATGTTAAGATGGGAAATGGCTCAGAATATGACTAGGCCAGGTGCTGACACTACTAAGGTCAATATGAACTACAATATATGCGCTCCTAGAATGTATAAAGGACGTATAGATTCACTAGTTAACCGTATAACAGGTTTTGCTGATATGATTCAATTAACACATCTTAAACTGCAACAGGTTTTATCTAGAGTAGTTCCTGATGGTGTTTATATGGATGTAGATGGTTTAGCTGAAGTAGACTTAGGCAATGGAACAACTTACAATCCACAAGAAGCTTTAAACATGTATTTTCAAACAGGTTCTATTGTTGGTAGATCATTCACTCAAGATGGTGACATGAACCCTGGTAAAGTTCCTATTCAAGAATTACAAAGTGGTAATGGTGGGGCTAAAATACAGAGCTTAATACAAACTTACCAGTATTACTTACAACTTATTAGAGATGTAACGGGACTAAACGAAGCTAGAGATGCTAGCAGTCCTGATAAAAACTCATTAGTAGGTTTACAAAAAATAGCTGCTGCTAATTCAAATACAGCAACTAGACACATACTACAAGCTAGTTTATATTTAACACTTAAGAACTGTGAAAACATATCTCTTAGAATAGGTGATGCTTTAATGTTTCCTTTAACTAGATCAGCATTACAAACAAGCATAACTAAGTTTAATGTATCTACATTGACAGAGCTCATGGATAAGAATATCTATGACTTTGGAATATTTTTAGATCTTGAACCAGATGATGAAGAAAAAGCTAAGTTAGAAGAAAACATACAGGTAGCTTTAAAAACTGGTGGTATTGACTTGGAAGATGCTATAGACATTAGAGAGGTTAAAAACTTAACACTAGCTAATCAATTGCTAAAACAGCGTAGACAGCAAAAGCAAGCAGCTGAACAGCAAATGAAATTACAGCAAATACAACAGTAGGCTCAATCACAAGCAGAAGCAGCTGAAAAGCAAGCATTAGCTGAAACTCAAAAACAACAAATATTAACAGAGCAAAAAGTACAGTTTGAACAAGCTAAAGTACAATTTGATGTTGAGAAGTATAGGCAAGAAGCTGAAGTAAAGATAATGATTATGAACCAGCAGCACAAGTTTGATTTAGAATTAAAGCAAATGGAGGTTGACGGTTTAAAAACCAAAGAAAAAGAAATTGAAGACCGCAAAGATGAAAGAGTACGTATTGAAGGTACTCAGCAGTCTCAACTAATAGACCAAAGACAAAACGATTTATTACCAACAAGCTTTGAAACAAGTGCAACTGAAAAAGATCAGCCAACACCTAGTGAAGAGCCTATGCCAATGCTCAATCCTTTTGGAATGGGTTAATTATTAATTATTATATTATATTATGTCAGAAAAAGAAGAAGTAAAAGAGGCTCCTGATGGGACCTTAGAACAAGGTGAATTTAAAATTAAAAAGAAACCTAAAAAACTAGTTAAAACAGAACCTACGACTAAAGTAGATTTAACTAAAAAAGAAGAAGAAACAAAACAACCTGAAGAAACTAAAGAAGTTGTACAAGAGATTGTAGAAGAAAAGGTTGAAGAAAAAGTAGAAACTAAGGAAGAACCAGCCAAGGAAGAAGAGTTTACTGTTATAAATGAAGTATCAGAAGATGAAGTTCCTGTAGAAAAACCGGTTGAAAAAGCACCTGAGCCAGTTGCTGAGCAAGTAGATTTACCTGAAAACGTAGAAAAACTTGTTGAGTTTATGAAAGAAACTGGTGGCACATTAGAAGACTATGCTAGATTAAGCAGAGATTATACTAACGTTGATGAAGATGTTTTACTTAGAGAATACTACAAACAGACTAAGCCTCACTTAGACAGAGAAGAAATAGATTTTGTATTAGAAGACAAATTTTATTTTGATCCTGAAGAAGCTGAGGAACGTGAGCAAAAGAAAAAGAAACTTGCTTATAAGGAAGAAATTGCAAAAGCCAAAAACTTTTTGGAGGAAACGAAAAAGAAGTATTACGACGAGATCAAGTTGAGACCGGGCGTTACTCAAGAACAACAAAAAGCAACTGATTTTTTCAATAGATATAACAAAGAACAAGAGGTAGCAAAGCAAAGTCATGAAAGCTTTAAAGCTGTAACTAAAGACTATTTTACTAATGATTTCAAAGGTTTTGATTTCGAGGTTGGTGAAAAGAAATTTAGATACGGTGTTAAAGATGTTAATGAAGTTGCCGAGGCGCAATCTGATCTAACAACATTTATTAAGAAGTTCTTAAACGAAGATGGTACAGTTAATGATCCAGGTGCATACCACAAAGCTATATACGGAGCTAGAAACATCGACACTATTGCTTCTCATTTTTATGAGCAAGGTAAAAGTGA
>Ga0181408_1000183_pt1 | contig 19836 bp, 15 predicted proteins | sample 31SPOviralmetaG_FD_130137 | JGI IMG/M metagenome (GOLD analysis project Ga0181408, IMG submission 130137) | Marine viral communities from the oligotrophic San Pedro Time Series (SPOT) site, San Pedro Channel, CA, USA - 31 SPOT_SRF_2012-02-16 | ecosystem: Environmental > Aquatic > Marine > Strait...
AAAAATATATGAACCGCTCTGGCGCCAAATAAATTCACTTAAAAGATAACTTTTATTAATTAATGTTAACTTATTTGGCGCCAAATAAATTCACTTTGCAGAATAATTCCCCTTTTAACCTCTTAAGAAGTGACTATTTTAATTCTGGTCGGACCAAATGTCACACCCCCACGCATCCAGGCCAAACGCGCAACCGAGTCTTTCATTCAAGCCACAGGCTCGATGAACGTCGCCGCGTTCTACTGTCAGAGTCCTAGAACGGACACGATTTCAAAAACCCTAGTAGCTAAGTTGCAATCAAGCGCGAGGTCATGAGTTTAATCTGGGATTGGTTGAAGTATGCGTAACTACTTCTTCGACGACTTCTGCCTCTTGAGAGGCGATCCGGCTTTGTCGGCGGCGGCGGCGGCGGCGGCTTTCTCAGTCGGCACACGCTTGCGCTTCGGCCTTCCCGCGTCCTTGGAGAACTGCTCCTTCAGGTCACCGCTGGTGGCCGCGTGAACCTGCTTCGGGTCGAACGAGAAGTCAACTGCATGTTCCAAAGTCTCCACAGTGCGTTCGGCTGCGGCTTTGACTGCTTGATCACCGGCTTCGATGCTAGCTCCCAGGGATGTGACAGCCGCGGTCAGTTGCTTGAACTGGGTAGCAGCCTCGGGAAGCAGGGCCGGGTTCTTCTCCACGACTTCCTTGAGCTTCTCGCCGATGCCCTGAGTTTTCTTGGATGCGTCCGCGTGGATCTTCTGCGCTTCATGGTTCGCGTCGGCAGTAATCGAGACGACCTGAGAGACAAGAGCAGGCACAACAGTGGCGTTGGACCAAGTAATCACGGCGGAGTGGTTGCACAGCACAAACGGCGCAGTCTCCTGACCGACACCCGGCGCTGGAATCTTCCACTCTGATCCGTTCATGACATGCTTGAGAGAATACGAACCCGTCGGTACGATGCTGTCGACCTCCAGGTAGTACTTGAACGACGCATTGGGCTTGGGGCACCCAGCCAGGCCTCCGGTTTCGTCCAGGAACGGGTACTGGGCCGACCCGCGCATGACACTTCCGCTGCCCGCTACCCGGCCTTCTGAAGCTTTGGTAGTCGAGCCGTGGAAGAGCTCTTCATCAGCGCTAGCCCAGATGACGCCCTCGGCGTAAGTCTGAAATGACGATCCGTGCCACACGTGGTCCGAGCACATGGGGGAAACCACGGGCATCTTCTTGAACAACGAGAAGAGGTGCATCTCGACGACCTTGCCGCTCTTCTGCGACACCATAAGCTTGGGAGGAAGAGTGCCTTCATCGACGTCGTCGTCGTCTGGCTGAGCAAACGATGTGAGCCGAGCTCCGTCGTCGTGAATGGCAAAGTCGAATTGCTTGATGCGATCGTCGTCAGGGAGAGCACAGTTGTTGTTCCTGAGCACGGCTGCCATGAAGCGCGCCTGAGCGTCAACTCCAAGGCCGCCCCACCAGGCGACAAACCCCTTCTTGGTCTTGAACGGCTTCATAGAGCACGCGTAGTACAGAGCATCATCGACGGTGGCGACGTCGTCTCCCGTAGGGGCGTTCACCTGGCCGCGCACTGGAAGCACGGTCCTGAAGGTCTTCTTGGTCACGTCAATCTGCACGCCAGGCGCGTCGTCCGGGAACGTGACTCTCCCAAACGATGTGTTGCCGATGAACGTAGTCGAGCCCGTGGTCTCGCCGGAATCAGGAGAAACCATCTTGGTCCCGGAACGGAGATTGGAGTAGTCATCAAAGTTCTTGGTCGATATGTCGGCGGGACTGTAGACGTGCTCGCTGCACAGGTTGACTGCCACAGTCCTCGCGTCTTCAATGACACTGAAGCACAACGACTTCTCCTCCGGATCATCAAGCGAAGCGGCCTTGTCGAGGGCAACATTGATAGCGATCGACGCCAACATCTGGGCCACAGTCTCGACGCGGTCGGACGCGGGAGTGCCTTCGCCCTCATCCTCATCCTCATCCTCTTCCTCATCCCCGTCGACAACACCTTCCTTGGACTCAAACTCTGTCTTGACGATGTTCTTCATCGCGTCGACAGTGCCAGAAGCGTGATCGTCATCCATCAAATTCGTGAACAACTCTGTGGCCTGCTCCGTCACCGCAGCGACGTCCTCAATCGTCCCCTTCTTCGGCGGTCCGAATGCAACTGCACCAATGTAGATCTTCATGCACTTGGCAACGTCGTCGTCGACGTTGCTGTTGTGAAGGTGCTCGAGGTAGTGGTCGCCCGCACGGAGACTTTGCGCAGACGACACAACAAGGACCGGGTGCTCATTGTTCACGAATGAGGTAGTGCAGCCGTACTCTCCGCCAGTATCAATGACAAGGCGAGCCTGCACAGGGGATGATCCCTTGGTGCTCGAGAGCAGTTGGTCAGCAACAGCCTTGGCGCCCTCGACTGTGTTGCGCCTTGACTCGGTGTAGTCGCCGTAGAGTGCCGCAGCCTGATGCATGGCAATGCCGAGACTGTGAGTGAACTGGTCGCCCAAGGAGTTGACGAAAGAGATAAGACGCTCAAAGTCTTCGTCCGATTCCTCAGCAACCCATCCCTTCTTGTTTGCAGCAGCCCGTCCCGCAACAGCCTCGTGCAGTCTGCGAATGTTGTCCTCTACAGGGGATTCGTCAATGCTCATCAGCAGGTTGACGCTTGTCTTGTTCTCGCTTCCCAGCCCAACAAGGTACTTGGTCGGCAGCGGGCCGGCTCCGGCAAAGAGTACGCAGAAGACAAAGTCACCGAGAGACGTCTTGTTCAGGTCAGCCACCGTCGCCTCTCCCTCCACGATCACCTCCACCTTGAACGCGTCGGTTGGCTTGACCAGAACGAGGTGTTCGGCAGCGAGCGAGAGAGTCGTGTCACCGTTGTCCCCGTCGCGCACGTCGACCCTGCGAGTGTCGCCTTTGGTGATGCCAGAGTAGGCTGCCGTCGCCGCGGCACCCGGCGTGTAGAATGCGATGAACGAAGGGAACGTGTCCGCAACGGGGGGTCTGGAGACTGCCGGCATCGCGCGGAAGAATTCGCTGGACATCTCGAACGTCGACGACGGTGCAAGTCCTGCGTCATCAGCAAATTCGGGGTAGACGACGTTGATGAGGAGCTCGGCAGTGATGAGGTCGATAGCCGTCGGCACGCCGCGGCAACTTCCGAGAAAGAGGACGGCCAATGTCACGAGATCGTCAATGCCGGTGTTCTTGATGGCAGAGGCCACATCGCGCAGAAACGCCAGCACGTTCCCCGTGTCCGAGTCGCCACCCTCGTAATCCTCAAGGGTCACGTACCGCTGGCCAACGCGCAGACCGTGGCAAATGATTCCCGCCAGGAGCACCGTCTCCGGCTTGATCCCGAAGTCTGTCGACGATTCGCACACCAGAGCCCTCCACGTCACACTGGCGGCGACTGAAGCACCGCTGATTTCGCTCGAACTTCCTCCCTTGGTAGATTCCTGAGCAAGTTCCATGACACGGGCGCCAAAGTCCAACGACTTGGCAGGTTCGACCGATGCGAACCGAGAAACGTGAAACATCCTCAGGGTGAGGTCAGTCACGTAAGCTTGGTCGGTGCTCTTGCCGTCCCAGATCAAGGACCCGCACACATTCGTGAGAGTGGTGGACAGACCGTAGGTTGCCGGCCACTCGCGCAAAGCCTGCAAAGACAGGCTCACCACGTCGGGAGTGAGCACAATGCCGCGCACGATGCACTGCTTCGCTGCCATGTCCCCAATCTGGGTGACCACATCGGGATTCACTGCCTTTGCAAAGTCGAGCTTGTCGCCGAGTATGCCCACAATCGTCGTCAGGAACGAGGTGGTGGTCTTGTCGGCGACATCATCAGCATCGACGCCAGTACCGAGGCCAGCGGACGCAATCTGGAACACGAGCGCGTCGGCGACATTGATCAGAAGCATCCGCTGATACGTGGACGGCACGCAGTACTCGAGTTCCTTCTTGAAATTCGCAGAACTGAGCGCACAGTGGCACGCGAGCGCCGTGAACACGGCATGGGCATCTACGTCGCCGTCGTTCGTAGCGGTCACAGAAATGCCGTGAGTGGTGCACTCGACGGCTCCGCACATGTACTCGGCGCACGGTTGGATCAGATCCTTGAAGCACTTGGCAAGAACCTTCTTGCACAGGTCGGACACGTCCATGCCAGTCTCGCTCAGAGACCCCTCAAGCGAGACGAGCGCGCCAATCTGCTCGACCAACAGTTTGGCTTCTTCGATCGCGTCACCCGTGCTAATGTCGTCCGGAAGCGGCACCACTGCATTCTCCACCCGGGAGGTGACAAGCTCAGTATGCCTTGCCTTCTTGGCCAGGTGAGTCACCTCACCGTCAGTCGCAACGATCGCGGCGGGCGCGGCGGGCGCGAGGCGCATCGACGTCGGCGTCGGGGGGTCGGCCAGCGCAGCAGCAGGGGGGTCGGCCATCGCTGAAGTTGCCTATCCTTTCCGGTTTGCCTCACGCTTGTGCGAAAAGTTAACTTTTGGTTGATCATATCTGTCCACTATTGAAAAAGGGCACTTTTGGAATTGCGTTTGTTTAACAGTGACTTTAGAGGCAACACGATGGCGGCTGTCGACGATACGAGCGTGGCGCGGGCAATGTTGCACATGGCCGAGCAGAGCGGAGTACCAATCAAGATGGCTGCCGGTGGTCATCAGTCGGCCAAGGATGTCATCCACGCGTGCATGGACCAAGGTTACACGGATGTGCTGCTCGCCCTTGCCAGGGGAGACGAGCGGGGCGCAGCGGCCGCGCTGGGCCGTGGACCCACGACCACCGATTTCAACAAGTTTGCCGGAAGCCACGCGTGCGGTTTCCCGACGCGCTCCGGACTTCCGTGCCGCAACAGGGCCGGTGCCAGCGGCTTGTGTCCGATGCACTACTCTCAGGACGCCGTCAATCTGATGCGGTTCGTCTCGAACAACGGCTCGATGGCCGAGAGGGGCGTCGACATTAAGCGTCTCTCACAGTTTGTCCAAACGCACAAGGTGCGCACGCCGTCCGGGGCCGTGTTCGGCATGACCGATAACTGGACCCACGGAGGGATTGGGAAGAACACTTACCTGCACATCCGCGATCCAATGGTCAAACAGACTGCCGAAGGAGCGACCGGCTACGAGTTTGTCGAGATGAACGACTCGCCGGCTCCGGCTCGGGCTCCGGCTCGGGCTCCGGCGCGTCGGCCGACCGTCGTCGACGACGCGGCAAGCGAGGTCTCCGCTTCGAGCACCAGGTCCCACCGTCTGGCTACTGGCGGAGTGGTCGCCGAGGGCGTCATGGTGACTGTCATGAGTGGCAAGTACAAGGACTGCGTCTATCCCGTGAACTCGGTGTCCAACAAGACGGTCACGCTCATGCTTCCCACTGGGAAGTCCGGCAACATCAAGTTCTCTGCCATTCGCGTCGCCGACGACGGTGCAGTTCCGATGGCCACCGACTTTGATCACGCTTCCGACGCAGACGCAGGCGCGTGGGACACGGCGGCCGCCCCGATGGTCACCCCCGCTTCTTCGGCCGAGCGTCAGGAGGACAACGGTACGCAGCCGTCTGCTGTGTTTGGCCTGGGCAACCGTGTCATGGACTGGTGGAGCGGCGTGCCGGCCGGTGTCGAGGAACAGCATGAGCCGACCGCGCACGACTTTCGCAGGGCCAGCCCCGATCCGGATCAGGATTCGGTATCTGAAGTCGATGGTGGTGGTGGTGTTGACAGCCGCCGCGCTCTCATTGCAGACGCCGCGCAGCGCCGGCTCGAGGTCGACGTCTCACCCGGTGACGATGTTCGGTCCGAGGTCAGTGCCGTGAGCACCGTGATTGATTCTGGTGCCGCTCACTCCATTGCGGTCGGTTCTTACGTCGCGGTCACCGGCGGATCCTACAACGGACAGGTGCTGGAAGTCAGAAAGGTCAACGCCAAGACTGCCGTACTGATCAAGCAGGACGGAACGCTGACAGGCAATATCAAACTGTCGGCCTTGATGCCTACGGCCGCCGCGCCTGAGATCGACCACGTCTCTGAGGTTGCCCGCGTCCCTGAGGTTGCTTCTGCTGGACTCGTCGACGTGGGCTCTGTCGAGGCTGTCGAGGTGGGATCTGTCGAGGTGGACTCGTACGTCACCGTCACCACCGGTTCCTATGTTGGGCAGACTCTCAAGGTTGCTTCCGTCGGCGCAAAGAGTGTCAAACTGCTCAAGCAGGACGGACGCGTTACTGGCAACATCAAACTGTCGGCCGTGGTCCCCGCAGACGTCTACACTGATGGCGAAGGTGGTGTCGGTTATACGACTTCTACGGCCGAGTTGGACGCGCCCGTCTCTACCTTTGGCGGCGCCGCTCACTCCATTGCGGTCGGCTCGTACGTCACGGTCAACAGCGGATCCTACAGCGGACTTGTGCTGGAAGTCAGCAAGGTCAACGCCAAGACTGCCGTACTGATCAAGCAAGACGGGACTCTGACCGGCAATATCAAACTGTCGGCCCTGGAGCCGGCGGACCCTGAGCTACCCGAATGAGCATGATTTGCCAGGCGCGCCAGCATAGCTCTGCCCGACATGCACCGTGAATAAAATCGACCCATTCCCACACAGTTCCTTAACACTCGACCCGAAGACTCTACCCGAAGAACTGGGCGCAGGCTTGGGCGCAGGCTTGGGCGCAGGCTTGGGCGCAGGCGCAGGCTCAGGCGCAGACTCAGGCGCAGGCTCAGGCGCAGACTCAGGCGCAGGCTCAGGCGCAGACTCAGACGCAGGCCAGTCGGTTCGTTCATTTAACACTTGGAAAGCCTAGGGCTAGAGCGCACGGGGTAGCCAAACGCCTGCACGGCCGCGCTCACGCCGTCAGAATCGTAGGCATCCTCAAAAACCTCAATCTTGACCCTCCTGTCGCCCACCTTCAGGACTTGCCCGTCCTTGGGCTCCCGTTCGGTCTGGACAATCTCATCTGCCAACTCTGTGTTGCCCTCCGCGTCGACAACAAGCCACACGCCCACATCGTACCGTTCGTACTTCCGAGCCGGCGCGCAATTCTTGTCGAAATACCTAACCTTGTTCCGCTTCCAACTCACACTGCGCTTCTTCTTCTTCCCAGCACCTTTGCCCTTTGTCTTGCGCACACCAGACGCCTTTGTCTGGGGCGCAGCACACGCATTTGTCTTTGCAGCAGCAGCAAGCCCCGCTGCAAGCATCGACCGAGCCCTCTTGCTTCCAACAACACCGCTCACCATCCTTCTTTCCCTCTCTTTGCTTCTTTCCCTCTCTTTGCTGGCCATACCTCTCTCCTTTCACACCATCAATTCAAAAAGTCCTCTTTTACTGTAACATACGTAATTTGATTAAAAAAAATAAAACAATGGTCCCACCGCCGGCCGCCTACCGCCGAGCCGCGTGTTCGGAAGGGCAGAAATGTCTGTTCCTGCGGTACTACGCCCACGGCCAAACCGCACCATCGCACGAGTTGCTCTTTTCAAGGTGCAAGTGCTCGCCGCCTAGCATCACGCAGACAATGGTGGAGATGACGTTGCCCGCGCTTATCAACGCAGCAAAGCACAGATGTGCAAAGCACTAGATGTGTTAAACACTGTTTTATAATTTATTGTCCCTCTGTTCAGTAGCGCGCTATGCGGGTGCTTCCATCTCAGCAATGTGCTGCCTCGCACGTATCCAGTCCGCTAGTGCCGCGCTATTCGCAAACGCAGGTTCTGTGCGCAGTGCGTCTCTGTCTTCGCGGCGAAGCACAATCATTCGCTTGCCGGGAGTAATGCACCAGAAGTACCCGCGGTCGTTTTCTTCAAACACGAGCCCGTTGACTGCAAACGTCTCCATGGGGCCCGACCTGACCAAACGGCGGCGGTGTGTCATCATGTAGTTTTTGGGGGGGTATGGGCGCATTCCCTCTGAAACCCTTGCACGGTGTCGGGACGGTCGCGGGGTTCCTGGGTAAGCAAAGGCGGACATTTCCGCTTCTTTCAGATTGCAAATATTCTACCTACGAGTCACAGTTGACTTAAAAGTAGACTTTTTTTTAATATGACTTGTTTTCTGCAGATTGTAGCAACGCTCGCGCGGAATGAATGATGAGCTCTGGGAGCAGCCGAGGCTTACTCTCACGGCCGGAGGTGTAGAGTATCTGCCAATGGCAACGTGGACGCCGCACCCGGCAGACTGGGAGTGGCCCGCGGGCTGGGAGCGGTTTGCAGGTAGGACTCGGGACGAAGTTGAGGCTGTCCTTCGAGCCGAACTCATGCAAACCGAAGAGAGTGAGGGTGCCGACACTTGCGGGGAAAGAGGTGCGCCATTTGCATCGGCCACGGACGACGCCGACTACGACCGCGGCCTCTACTTGCAGTACGGCAATCCGGACGCTGCGCTTCCGTCGTGGATGAAGCCAGATGCATCAATAACGTCACTTCCCTGCGTCATCGAGTGCACCGTACGACTTGGCAGGTATTACGTTGTTGACGATGCCGGAGCAATTTGCTACATATTCTACGACGTGGATGCGCGAAATTGGGCGTACGAGGATGCAGAAGGGCGGCGAGTTAACCTAAAGTAGGATCAATTTCAGTAGCGAGTAGTTGTTTCATAAACGCGCCAACATTTATGGTCACGGCTCGTCTGCTGGGAACTCTGCTGGGTCTTTGACACCATCGACATACGTGCCCCCGAGTAGACGTGATTGGACCAAAGTTAGTCCCAGCATACCTCGATCAAGCGCCATTGCCGACGCGTGATATCCCTCTGTGCGCCGCCTGCTCGCCACAAACCTTTCCTCCGCATCTTGCCACACGTTTGGCGCCTCCCTTTGCCCAAAATTGAAATGTGTGACATTGGGACGCAACACAAAGGTCGTCGTGGTCGTCGTCCTTGCAAAGTTCCCGTAATCCATCAGTCGCAGAGGCGCGTGGTACTTGCCCTTGTCCACAAATGACAGGCCCTGTATACCAAGATTGATGACGAGCAGCGCCAACCGTGCCGGGACCACGACTCTGGCCCACACGGCTCCAAACGCAGAGTTGACATCTCGCAAAATCTTCAGTTTTTGCGACGCCTCGGCAAGCGTTCTTACTGTCGCTATTTCCGGCGCAACCAACAACGGGTCTGGACTGTCGTCCGCGCTTGCCTCTTTGTAGGCAACTGTGACCATACCAAAGAGTGCAGCAATTTCGTCAAACGCCTCTGCGTCTCCTCGGCATCTAGCAAGATATTCTCCCGCGTATCTCTCGACTTTTAGGAGCGACTTGGAGGCCGCGTCGTCTCGCGCGCAAAATAGCAAATCCTGACCGGCCTTGAGAGCCAACTGCTCAACCAAATCTCTCGACACGCTGTCAGGACCAAGCAGCCGGGAAAGCATTTGCGCGGACAAAATGTACACGCGCATACTGGACGTTAACGCCCACCTTAATCCTTGACTGACGGACGCTGAAGAATGACATTCAGCAAAATTGCTTACGCATGATGCCGCCTGCACAGCCAACAGCGGTTCGCACCCCTTTGTTTTCGCGGAGCATTGCAAGTCAAACTTCGGATGCACTCTCAACAGCATCTGCCCTTTGATGGCTACCGGAGACGTCGCAATCTTATCCTTTTCTCGCAAATCGGCCCTTGCTCTTGAAACCTCCGCCGCAAAGGCTGCGCAAGTTTGCGCTGTACAGTACTTCAAATTTCCGTCCTCCAGCGAGGGGGGCGGTAGAGCGTAAGAGCAGTACAGAGGTACATGGCGCACCGGAGGACCAGTGTCCGGCACGTTAACGTACGTCATGAAGCTCGTCGCATCTTCCTCGCGCAGGTCGTCGTCGAGCGCAGCCTGAGCTTCTTCTGCTCCAGCCAAATCGAGCCCGGCTACAAATATTGGCACATCAACGTCGGGTTCCGTCGAAGAGCACAACTCTACCACGGTCTTCTGCACCTCAATGCTCGTTAGCGGAAAGCAAAGCCTCTGCCGGCAAGCAGCAAAACTGTTCCGCATACGCTGGACGTACACGCGAACAAGGTCCATTTTGTCCAAAGTCCACCGCTCGGCGCATAACCTAAGTAAAACGTCCACGTCGTGGTTGGGCTCCATAAAGCACGATCCAACTTTGTCCAAGAAGACATCGGCGTCGTTAGCGTTGATAGCGCTGGAAAACGTAAGCGAGTGATACCGCTCAGATGCGAAAAACGAAGCAAGCGTCGGCGTGGTCCAGCAGGACATGGCCAGATTCGCTGCGGTTAACGCAAAGTCCGATATGCCCGGAAGTTGGGGGGCGAGCCGCACCACTTGCTGAGCAAACTCCGCAGTGACAGCGCGTAGCGCATGAGTTATGGTGGTACCACCTGCTGCAAATGAAGACGGCAGCGCGTTACTTGTGACGCTTTCGTCGACAAATCTGGTGAGCGACGGAGCAGCAACCAATCTGTCAACAAGGACGGTTGTGCCCAAGGTTTCGGCAAACTCTTGTTCCAGATCCAAGACTGGCCGCGCAAAGCCAGACTCTGGTGTCCTTGTGTAGAAAACGACACATCCGCACACGGCTGGCGACTCTTGGGTGTCGGATCCCAAGACGCTTATTAGCGGAACTGTTGGCCCTCCTTCGTACCGCTGCACCGTCGCAGCCGAATCAGCATTATTGATACCGACGCCGTAGCACGTCATCATGCCCACGGCGAGACCGTCCAAATTAACTGTATGATCGTCAGAAAGCGGCACAACGACGTCAAACAGTTGAAACTTGTCGATGCCAAAGGTGAAGTTTCGTCTCCGCTGGACTCGATTGGGCAGTTGAAGCGGGTTTCCAGCCCTATACGGATACTCTTCGGCCTCTAGAACAACGGCAGAGAAGTCCACGCCCCTAATTTCTTTGGCCAGCGCGCTATTGGTTACGTCGTGAACTTGCGAAACAAAGTCGGCGCCCTCAAACGCTTGGCTGTACTCTGGATGAATAGCGAACCGGACACTGCCGTCCTCTTCTTCAATGACACGAGCAAGGACCAACACTCGTATTCCCAACGGGCCCTCTTTGTAAATGCTCTCAACGTCGTTAAGCAACTTTTGACGTCGACTCGCAATCCGGATCTCCATTTGCTCAACGTTCTCTATAACGGCTTCCCCGTCAATATCCTCATCATCTTCCTCGTGCCCTTTCCCGCCGTCATATTCTCCCTCTTCCTCGCTCCCTTCCTCGCTACCCTGATATTCTTTCTCAACAACGTCAAGTCCAAATACAATTGGGTCCTCGTTGTCCACCAAACTTCTCAGCAGAGCCTTGCCTTCAACGCCTCCTCTGGCACCAAACACCGGGACGCCTTCCGCCATCGCTGTGCGAAGAGACTGGCCCGCGACGCCAGCCGCGGCCTCTGGTAGAGTCAGATAAAATTGCGTGTTCGCCATGTCGACATTTTTCGGCCCAATCAGCCCGTCCATGACTGAAGCGCGGGACGAAGGAGCCTGTAGAACTGAAAACGGGTCGCCTTGCCACAGTTGATCCACAGGAGCCTGCCACGCCGAAAGGGGCAACCGAACGTCTCCTTCCCCACCCGGGTTAAATTTGCGAGAGGGCGGCGTCAGCGCCAACAGCCGCCCCATCGTGTCGCTGTCAATCGTGACCAACGGTCGCATGCTTAAATCGCCCCACGGGATAACGACGGCAGATATCCAAGCGTTGCGGATCCCAGGATGCGGAAATGCCACAAGACCTCGCAGAAGGGGGCCAGGAATTAACGTCTCGGAAACTTGTTCGTCATCAGCAGAACGCACAAGTCTTACATCCGCGTCTGCGGTGCCGACCAGATCCACAGGGTTGTACAAGACTTGCGGTTCTCCAGCAGGCCTGTAAATGACCGAACCAAATCCACTGGCGTATAAATTGGTCCGCGCGCCTCCAAACGAATCGGTAGCGCAAAGAGCCACCTCACTCGAAGGGACCGTCGTGCCCGTCTGAAGCGTGGCAAAGCACGCCGCGCACACCGGCTTAAAAACAGTGACACCAGAACGCTGCTCAGCAGAGGCAATCTGCCCTTCGCCTTCGAAAAATCCCCCGTGGACGCACTCGTCAGTGAACCCCATGTGATCCGGGTTTGCCGGTTCCGCGTTCGTTATGTAGGTTCTTGAGCAAATAGACCACCCTCGGACGGCAGCCTTGAGAACCTGCGCGCCTAGGACTGTGGCCAACGATACGTCGGCTCGGCCCTTCTTGCTCGGCCGAGGATACTCTTGCGGGATAACAACCACAACCTCGCCCAAACTGTCGTAAATTTGCAGAGAACGCCAATCGACATTTGCAAATGACATTTGCAGAGAACGCCAATCGTCGTCGGCTGGGGTGCCGTAGGTCACGGCGCCACCGAATGATTTGTCGGATCCTACGCACAACACGGCAATCTCCCTCCCAAGATTAATTTTGCGAATGGCGTCATTGTCGTTCGCTGCTCCGCTGGCCGCGTTGTCGGCGTCGTCACCAACGCTTTCGGCCAGGACTCTTGCGTCCAGCGCTTCCTTCAGAGTTCCCCCAACGGCCGGGGCTTCCCCAGCGTAGAGGTCGTCTGCCAAGGCTTTGCCCAGTATGCCGCACAGTTGAAGGGTTTTCGACTTTGCCCACCGCCGCCGATCGCCAAGACCGTCACCGGCGACGATGCTGCTAACGTACCAGCGGTGTATTTCTCGCGTCAACTTTCCAGAGTAGTCGCTCTGAACAGCGTGCGCCAAAAACGTCTCATAGCGGAGCACCCGATTAACTACAGAATTGAAGTCGGAGCTCAAGGAGGTATCTGGAACAACGTCGGGGCGGACCTCAACTTTGGCTGCGCGGCAAAACACCAATTTGCAGTCGCAGTCAATTTTTTCAGCAACACCTTTGTAGCGTTCCATACACAAATTAACGAGTTTGCCCAACGAGGGAGATTCGTACTTGAGGCCCAAATTGGCGGCCATACGCAAGGCCCTTGAGATGATATCTTTGACCGGGGTCTGCGCTTCAGAAGCAAAAACGAGTCTGTCAACCGTCACAATGTTGGTCGTGTTATCACGAGCAAGGCCGATAGATGCGTCGAATCGAATCAGGGGCGAGCCCTCGTTGTCGACAAGCCACACCGCTGGATCGTCACTTCCTGACAAAACCGTGCCCTGCACTTGACAAGTCTCTACCTCAAAACCCAGCACGTCGCCACCCACCGGCGGGTCAAAGTCGCGCAGATGCTCCACCTGCGAAGCGTACGCCACCCACAGAGTCTGTCCCTCGGCCAAAGTGACCAAGTACATCGAGTCGGGTATGTAGTCAGGGTAAAACACGGCCGACGACAGCGCAGGCATGCAGTTGTTCCCGCCACCGGGTCCGAGGCACAGCCTGTTCGAGTTTCTCGGTCTGAACGTCATCACGCCGGTCATGTCCTTGAATACGTTAATGTTGCTTCCGCTCAGTTGGTAGGCGTTGGATACGTTTGTCGCAGTCAATTGCATGGTGCCGTTAACCATTGCGCGCCCATCAAAACCAACCTTTCCCAAAATTCCTTCGGTTGGTACAGAACCAATAATTTCGTCACCCACCGCGTACACGACCGCCACTTCGCGGCAGTCAACCTCAGACTCGCTCCGCGGACGTAAGAACGGAAGCGCTTTCTCAAGAACGACTTTGTTTACGTCAGTCACAAAGTCGGGCTGCGCCGTTGCAAGCAGCACACAACGTTGGCTTTCGGAAGCCCGCAGTGGATCCCACGTCATGCGGTCAACTTTGACGCGAAACAGCATCCCGTACTCGCCAGGAAATGACGTCCGCACCAGGGAAAACCCCGTCTCGGCGGTACACGGTCCGCCCAACAATTCTGGCCGTGAAGGCATCGCGCAAGCCGCACCACCGCGCTGCCTCTTTTTCTTTGGCAAAGCCTCCATATTCTCTTTAAGAGAGCCGTTTTATTTGTTTCCAGTTTGCAACACTGAGGTTATTGAAAAAGGAACAATCCTCGCAAGACGCGTACAAAGCCAAAAAGGATGCTCCGCGTTTGGGGTCTGCCGGATCGCTGCACAACGGTGGCCGACTCCCGACTTTGACTGCTACGCGGTCACGAAGAGTCTGCCAAGCAAGAAGGCTGTCGCCGGAAAGGACCGCGCTTGGGCTGAAACGGTCACGGTTTTCGGCGACAAACTTGACGGCGCACTCTGAGCACGCGTCGCACGGAAGCGATCGAGCGATGGCTCGGGCAACCTGCTCACCGTCATCGACAACGCAGGTCGCCGGCCCTTGCGGTGAGTACATAGCCTCGATCGCAGCCCACACGTCCCTGCCCCAAATGCGTGCATCAAGACGCGGTACACGCAAAGTGGCCATTGCTGCTATTTATTCACTCGCTTATACTCGTGCTGCTCGAACCGTGCAGGATGGGGTCTACGAGAACGAGGTCGTCCGACACGACAAACACTTGCGAGTGTGAGCCCTCTGTGGCCTTCTGAAATTTGGCCTGTTCAGTACTCGAGTCTTGAGATTCCGCTCCAAGTGCTCCAAAAAGCGCAGCGGCTTCAATCAAGGCGTCCATCGTGCATTTAGCAAACGACAAAAACAACAACGCGACAAAGGCGTCCATCGCGCATTTTAGCAAACGACAAAACAACGACCAAAACAACAACAAAAGTAACCTTTTCTATTTAATCCCTTGCAGTAGGCCTCTACAGAGCAGTGCCTCAATTCGACGTCATCGACGTCATCGACGTCATGCCATCATACGATCCCGAATGTCTGGAAGAATATCTCGACGCGCACGGTTTGGCCGACATCGACGCCCCGTGCGAGTGCGCGGCCAAGTTTTGCAAGATCAAGGCCCGAAGGTGCCGCTTGACGAATATCGTCTTCTGCTCCGAGTGCGGATGCCCGCTAATCTGCGCCAACCCGATGTGCGACAACCCACCCTTCAAAGCGGGTGAAGACACGTGCGGCGCGTGCGAGTGATGGGCGTCACCGCTTTATTGTTGCAAGTGTAAATGTCGAGCCAGTGGTGGCCCCCGCCGTCGGCTTCATGGCCCGCAACTAGGGTCGGCGCAGTTGTGTTTGTGATTCTGTTTCTGCCCGTCGCCTGCTACGCCCCCGTGGCGTCGGCCCTGTGGGGCGCATACATAGGTGTGCGGCCCCCGGCGGCCCTGCGGTCGTCGGCAAGAATAATTGTACTCGTCGTTTTTCCATTCTTAGTGGCAGCGTTGGCGGGCTTCTGGCTCCATCTGGTGCCGTGCCTGTGGTGGTCGTGCGACTGGGGAGAAAACGACGGGCAGATGACGCGGGGCGTGATATGGGGCGGCTCGACGGCGTTGCTGGCATTAATCGGGTGGCTGCTCGCAGTGCGACGGTACCGCCGAGAGCTCGGCGAGGTGGACGCGCTCAACGCGTACCCTGGCGTGGTGACACGGACCCTCGATTGTTAGAAGAGTTAAATGACCTTGGCCGTTCTCAACTGGGTGATATTTGCAGCGCTGCCTCTGCCGCCGCCGGTCGTGCTGATACACGGGATCCTGGGGACGCCCGGGTCGCTGGAGACGTGGCGCGCCGCGCTACTCACTACCCGGGACGTGTTCGTTCCGCCGGTCGCTGGCCCTTTCGGGTGGACGATGAACATGAGCCGCCAGTGCGAGCAGTTGGCCCAGGAAATTAACGATTGGACCGCAGACGTTCCCGAGGTCGATCTGGTGGGATTCAGCCAAGGGGGACTGCTTGGGCGCTGCGTTGTGGAGGAGCGTGCTCTATCGGCAAAGGTGCGCAAACTTGTGACGGTGGCCACTCCGCACGGCGGTTTGTACTACGAATTGTGTCCGGGCTGCACTCCGCCAGCCTACACGGTAGACCCGTTTGACATTGAGCGGTTTGAAAAAAATAACAAGTTTCTCGCGCCGCTCAATAACCAGGGCCCAATGAGCTCTACACGCAGGGCGGACGCCCTGGCGCGGCTGTCGTTGTTTGCGATGGCCTGGTCCAAAACGGACGGGCTTCTGAACCCACCGGAGACGGCTGCGTTTGGCTCGTTCTGCCCCGTCGACAGCCGGTCCAAGTCGCTGCCCCTCAGAGTGTGCGGACTGAACCAGACGGCAGCGTACAGAGCGCTTGCGCTCAAGAACGTTGTAATGCGAACGGCTCGTTTCGACTGCACGCACGCAGAAATAACGGCTCCCGACTGCATTAACCGCCAGGGAGGTCTGCTTGAAATAGTAAGCTCGTGGCTCGACTGATTTCAGACAGTCAACTTGGCCGCGGCAAAAGACAGACACAGGAAGATGATTGCCAGCACCGACGGAAGATACTCCTGGTCGGTGGCGCCCTCCTTTGCGACAAACGTCCAGAAAATGGCCACCTTGGTGATCCACCCGAGCGCCGAGTACAGGCACTCGACAAAGACGACGTTGCCGAATGAGCCCTGCGTAGTCGACTGGAGCACGCTCACCAAGCAAAGCACCCCAAAGAGCGAGTACAGGATGATGTACTGGATCGTGAGCCATCCGGCCGAGACAACCACCAGGACCGCGGCGAACTCGGCAATCTGGAGCAGCGCGCCCGTGGCAAAGGCGTACCACAGCACGTCGTTGTGCTGTTCAATCAGGTCGCCCTGCGCCTGCTGGACGCCGCCCATGATCGCAATGGTCACAATAAGCCCCGTCTCGAACGAGCTACCCGTGGGTCCGTTGGACAGCAGCACGGCGATGCTTCCCAGCGTCGCAGTCACCCCGTACTCGACCCACTTGGCCCGGTTGATGCCGGCGTAAGGGATGACGTGGATGTAGCCGAGAAAGTTGGCAATGTAAAACAGGTGAAAGGTAAGGGCAATAGCTTCCATGGACACGAGCAGATTTTTGGACGTGTTGACATCGACTCTGCCCTCTAGGGGGTCCGTGCCGAGGTAGACGGATAGCGTGAGGATGTGGGCAAGCGCCGCAACGACATCAAATCCAAGGCGAACTTTTCGATAGTGTTGGTCCGGGCCTATGTTGGAACCAGACGTCTTGACCGACACTCGGACGGCCGAGTTGACCTCGTCGACTTTGGGGTAACTGGCATCGGGCATGTTTTTATAGTCACACATTCTGTTGCGGCTCGCGCTGAGTCTGCGGCAGTTTTGTTCGAGCGAATGTAAAGAAAGGCTTCGAAACATGTCCCGGGATAAGGACATACTGGTTCACGGAACGCAGTTGAAATGGAGCGGCGGTCCCGAAGATGACGTCCTGCACTCTTTCCTGACCACCCAAAGGGCTGCCGATTTGACCTTGCACGCCTTTGTCAACATAGCCCGAGAGCAGGACCAGTTGCACCGCCTTCTTCTTACTCGCGCAGTCGACGCCGTCGTCGAGCAGGGCGTGGCGTCTCTTCCCGTCGCCCAGAGACGTAACTCTGACGGCGAGCCCGACAAGCAGTGCAGCATCTGCCTCGCGCCTCTGGAACCCTCCGAAAGACTCAGGCTGGCGTGCGGTCACGAGTTTCACAAAGACTGCATTTCGCAGTGGATATCAAGGCAGGCAGGGTGCCCCTTGTGCCGGCAGACGGTGGCGGCAGAGAGTCAAGCCCCGCTGCTTGAAGAGGCTGTCCGCAAATTTACGCAGTACAGGACCGATCGGATGACGCGAACCCAGGAGGCGTGGGACGCAATGGCCGCGGCGCAGCCGTACGTGTCGTCGACGCTGGTGGTGGGCTCGCTAGTAGTGGGCTCCACCGTCGTTACCAATTACAGCGTCAGCATTCCCAACAGCGTCCGTACTGCGCTCGACTTTCTGGACGTGGACGAGCACGCCGGATCCGGCCGGATGTTCGCGGCGTTTCCGGACCGGGCCACCGTCCTGGTGGAACGGCGCCTCAGCGGCGAGTACGCGGCGTTTGCGTTGTGGAAAACGCCCATAAGCCAGTGCTGCGCGCCAATCAAGGTGACGGATGTCGTCGAACACATTTGCACGACGACCCTTAAGCTTGTCGCCCCGTTTGCGGAGCTTGTGCACAATGAGCCCGCCTCGCTGCTTGTGCGCAGGCCGTTGTGGCTGATGAGCCCGGACACGGCGGTGCGCAGCGCGTTTCGGGAGCGCGTTGGCGCGCAGGAGACGACGCTCCAGACAACGGACATCTTGAGCCGAATGTAGTTTATCCTAGAGAAGCGCCTAGAGAGCAGCGCCTAGAGCAGCGCGGCAAACCGGTTGCTGCCAAGCATCTGCTTCTCGGTCATCGGTGGGCGGGTGCGGACCTCGTTCGCGCGGCTCCCGATTAACGCCGAGAGTTCGGCGGCGGCCGCAGCCCTCGCCTCTTCGTGCTCGACGGCTTTCTCGGCGGCCGTCCTGCGCGACTCGAACGTGTAGTCCGACAAGAGGCCCGTCACCCATTTTTCGGCCTTGGCGCAGTTTTCCGCGCTCCCCTGAAATTCGACAGAGGCGTAGCGCCCCTGGGTCGGCAACACCGTCATGGTCACGTCGTAGGAGGTGTGGACTTGCTTGCGGTTCTTTCCGCGGACGCCGATGGCGAGACCAACGGCGTTCTTGGGGATCATCAAGCGGGTAACGACCATCTCACCGTTTGCCAAACCAATCTAGATTAACGACAATTAAATAAAAAGAGTTCTTTTTATTTAATATGGGAGTCTGGTGTCTTCAAGGGTGCGACAAGGAAAATGTAAAATAACGGAAAACAAATGCACTTTTGTAGTGCCTTTACCGCAAATGGTGCTCCTGTGGTAAACAGTTACACCAGTTGCCCCGCTAGTCAGTGTTGCAGCCAAAACAATTACTGCGGCGGACACGTCGGAATTAAATCTCTATGGTGCCATACCTGGCATAAGGGCAAATATGTGGGACAATATAATGGAAAGTTCGATGGAAATAGTTCGGCGAAATCAACGAAGCGGAATAGAATAGGTAGACGCAATAAGTAGATACGGAACGTCAGCGGACGACGCAAATGTGGGCAAGTGGGTGCAACACGCTGTGCAAAAACACGGACTACGCGTGCGAGCAGTGTCGCGTCCTTATTTAACTGAACTACCGTCGGGATTGACTGTGAATCGTCGGGCCGAGTAGAACGCTATCGGGGGGGAACCTTGCGATTTTGGTCGTCAAGCTCAAACGACGCATTCGCGATGTCTGCGTAGCACGCGTAGCACAAATTGCGGTGCTTGCCCGGACCGTGGCAGTACACGTGTTTCTTGCAGTGAGGACAAGGCGGGCCGCACATGTTGTTTATCTATTACCACATTTAGCGCCAACGTATGTCAAAAGTTGGATCGACGATGATCCTGAACGAATCAACGTCCTTTACAGAAATCCCCCCGGACCGCAAGTGGCCCATGAGGTTAATCCTGGCGCGCTTTGTCACGCCAGCCCCTGCGAGTTCGTGCGCCATGAACCAGATTGAGCCCGACGATCCCAACCGCATCCGGAAGGCGCCTTCGGTCGGGTTAACAGAGTCCTCTATCATTTTGCTCCTGATTGTCGGTTCGACTTCCGAAAACCACCGTTTAACCGGCTCCATAGGGTAACCCATCTCGCAGCAGCCTCGGACGTTCAGCGAAATTTCAGTTGTAGCTATCAACTGGGCGGGATCGCATTCAAGCGACGTCTCCCAAAGGGTGTGCAGCGTCCGGCCCAGCCGCATGCGCTGATAAGTGGAGGACATGGCGCTTGCACTGGGGGACCAATACAGCATAGCTTGTACAAAAAGTTTAATATTGTCGCTAATGTTTGTCCCATTCCCAAGAGGCGTACCGCAGGCATCTAGAGTTGTACGCTTCCGTGCACACCTTGGCGACGACGGACAAAGCCTTCTCCTTGTCCTTTGCGCACAGGTCATCGCCGACAACGTTAATCTCGTAGCTCCACGCTCCCATTTTACACGCTCGAAGTTCAGCCCGGAAC
>Ga0181408_1000184_pt1 | contig 19744 bp, 8 predicted proteins | sample 31SPOviralmetaG_FD_130137 | JGI IMG/M metagenome (GOLD analysis project Ga0181408, IMG submission 130137) | Marine viral communities from the oligotrophic San Pedro Time Series (SPOT) site, San Pedro Channel, CA, USA - 31 SPOT_SRF_2012-02-16 | ecosystem: Environmental > Aquatic > Marine > Strait...
GCAGCAAACTCTGCGAAAAAGATAGCTGGAATTGAAGCAGAGATTGAAGCAGAGAAAAGGAGAGATGGACAAAGCGCAGCAAGTACTGCAAAAGTAAAAGCGCTAGAAGCTAAAAAAGAGCAGGCAAAAAGAAAGGCATTTGATCAAAATAAGAAAATGCAAATGGCTCAAGTCATTGCCTCTACAGCATCTGCTGTTATGCAATCTTTTGCAAATGCGGGCGGCTTCCCCTTAGGTATGGGTATGGCAGTTGCCATGGGTGCTATTGGTGCTGCTCAGTTGGCTATGATTGCTAAGACTTCCTACGATGGTGGAGGATCAGCAGGAGATTCCGGTCCTACCAAGATTACAGCAGGAACTGGAAGTAGACAAAGCACAGTAGATCTTGCAAAACCAAGTAATACATCTGGAGAGTTGGCTTATATGCGAGGAGCTGATGGTATGGGAAATATTCAGAACTTTAAACCCGCCTTCACAGGATATAAAAATAGAGCGGCAGGTGGTTTTGTAGTAGGGGAACAAGGGCCTGAAGTATTTATGCCTGAAGTACCAGGGGAAATAATTCCAGCAGGTAAAAGCCCAGGAGACTCTGCTCCAACCGTAAACTTTACAATTAGTGCCGTTGACGCTTCAGGAGTGGAAGACTTACTAATGGAACAACGAGGAAACATAATAGGAATGTTAAGAGAAGCTGCAAATGAACATGGAGAAATGTTCTTAGAATCAGTTAAGGAGAAATCACTGTAATGGGACAAGCAAATTTTACAAATATTCTACCAGACCCCAATAACTTATATAATGATGTAGGACAAGCTGCAGGTTCTGTTGGGGGTCCTGGATACAGATCCGTAAAGATATCTTCAAAGCATCAAACACAAAGAAATAGAACTAATTCAGGCAGAACTGTTACTAGACAAGTAGGGGCTCATCAATGGGAAATTGATATAGAATACAACCCAATGACTAGAGAAGAGTTTGAACCAATTTACAGCTTTCTTTTAAGACAACAAGGAGGTTTAAATAGTTTTTTTGTGTCTTTACCTCAATATAGATTCCCAAGAGATACAAACCTTAAAACAAACAGTGATGTAAATAATTTTAGCCCTACAGCAACAACAAATCAGGGTGTAACAAATATGTTAATAACAGTTGCAAACTATGATAGTAGTAATACTACTCATGGTAAGCCAAGACCTGGAGATATATTTACATTTGATGATGCTACGGTACACACAAAGACTTATCAAATAACTAATGTAGAAACTGCCGCGGATTATCAAGATGCTATACCTAACAATGATACTGATAAGCTACGAATTTATTTTACACCTCCTTTGCAAAGGCAAGTATTTACCAGCACAGATTTAATATTTTCAAACCCTTTATTTAGAGTACAAATGAAAAACGATATACAAGAATATAGTTTAGGAGCAAACGGTTTATACTCGTTCTCTCTAAAACTTATAGAGGCCCAAAGATAATGACAAAAAGAACCCTATTTTCAAACTCATCTAATCAAACAGCTTTAGAGAACTCACTAAACCAATCACACAATGATTATCTGGACTCTTTAATTGTTGCTCATCTTGTAAAATTTGAAAAGCCTAAAGCCATGTCGGAGCCTGGAACTCAAGACGATGATAAGTATATCTATTTAACTGATAATGCTTATGATATTGATTTTCAGGATAGTGTTCTTGGACCAGATGGTGTTAGACACGCTTCTGCAACTTACAGAGCCAATAAGATATTGTCTATGGGTACGGTTAATGAAAATATACAAGCAAAGGCTTCTTCTCTAACCTTAAAGTTAGATGCTACAGCACTAGGATCTTCTGTTACTGTTGAAAAAGGGCAATTTACAAGCGCCACAACTTTTGATACCACTTTATTTCAAAGCAATGCTACATCGGCTGGTGATCAGACAAATTTTTTGGATGAAGGGTTTCAAGAGGGCGATAATATTACTTTTGGTAGTGTACCTCAACCTCTTACTATTACTGGATTTATTAAGGACGGGCTAGGTTTTACCTTTCAAACAAATGCAAACAGTGCTCACTTTTCAGGTAATCAATCAAGCAGACAAAATGATCTTGTAACACTAACATCTGAAGAATTAAATGCTATACTTACTCAAAAAGATACTAGTTATACTAACTACATCAATAGAGATGTTTTTATCTATAGAGTACATATAGACCCAGAAACAAGATTAGTTGTTGGAGAGCCTTTTCTATATTTTAAAGGAATTGTAACAAGCGGAAGTATTGATGAAAAATTAACAGGTACTACTATTACATGGTCTCTTTCTAGTCATTGGGGAGATTTTTTAGAAGTACGTACTCGATTTGCCGATGATAATACTCATAGAGCTCTTAATAGTAGAGGACAATCAGACACTACCGCTTTAGTACGACAAGCATATAAAAGTGATCTGGGCTTTATGCATTCAAATACCTCTATATATCAGAATATTAAATATATGGGTACAAAAACAGAGTGGTATGAAGGCGATGACGGTACGGTATTTGGATGGGGCACGGGGCCTATTCTAGAGAGAGAAGTACCTGTTGAGAGAAATACTTTTCTAAATATTACTATGAATTCCAAATCTATACCTGTGGTATATGGTACTAGAAAGGTGCGGAGTTGGCCCGTTTTTGTAGATACAGATTCTACAGACAGTAAAGATGTATATAAAATAGATGCTATTTGTGAGGGAGAGATTACCTCTATACTTGATATTCAAATAGAAGGCAGTAGTGTAACTTGTAATGATTTAAAAGATCAAGCCGTACGAGGTGTTGATCCTGCTACAGATGAACCTAGATATGATGAAGACGCTCCACCTTCCCAAGTTTGTTTTGGTAATAAACGACGTGGTGATGTTATTGGTAAATCTACTTTTAATCAAGTAATATATCAATGTTATACTGAAGGAGGAGGAAATACTCCTCATACAGCTGCACAATATACACACTTAGGAATGTCCGATCATATGTATGACCTTGAACAAATTCATTTCTGCGTTCCTAAGGCAGGCAACAATTTGGTTGCAGGAGGTGTAGAGCCTTTTGGTACTACAGCTGTAGGATTGCAACATGATGATTATTATGTAGTTCCCAAACCTTCTACTATGACCTGTGAGATGCAAGTACATGTAGGGAAACCCGATCAAAACGCCGATCCTCGATTTGTTGCAGTAGCAAACGATCAACAGTTTTCTATACAAAAAAACTACTATGATAATGCTTACGAAAGTCTTCCTTACTGGAGTAATTCTCATAAACTATTAGATACTGCATATGTTTCTAGTAAAATAACAATCGGAGACGGAGAGACTACAATTCCTAACTTGGAATTTGTAATTAAAGGTCGTCAGATAGATTGCCATAACTATGATAACTCTTTCACAGTACCTGCATATGTAACTACTGGAGCTTCTGCAGCAGATCTTGCACACTTTGGCGAAGGCGCAACTGTAGATATAAAGTATTTTAGTACTCAAGGACCTGGGAACGAAGGGCAGAACGTCGGATTTGGTAATGGTCTTGCTACATTAGCTGCTAATGTTACAATTTCACACGTATTTACAAGTTTAGAAGCTAGTTTTAATCATGAAACTCGTAATGTAAAAAGATTTATACTTGATACTGACGCTGATTTTTCTAATATTGCATATTTCTGGCTAGAAAAAGACGTTCAAATTAACGGCCAAACGGTTACAAAAACACTCGTATTAGAAAATTCGGGTAAAAATCTTTCTGGCTCTTCTACACTTCCTACAAAAATAACAGCAAAAATAGTTAGTACTTCTGCTGGTACAAATGCAGGTAAAAAATTCGCTCTTAAAAACTTAGACGACTCTACATTCTCCACAGTTGAGGCACGGCCCTGGTCGAAGTTTGCTCAAGATGCTAATAAAACCAAGACATATGTAGGTAAGGTAAGACTATTTTCAGGCAATAATATTGGAAGACACTATGTATCTACGTATACCTGGGATAGCAGCACTAACTCAATTGACGATGTTTATGTGGGTGTTGACGGAACCTTTACGAGAGTAGAGTTTATTAATGTACTACCTACAAATAGCGGAACAGGCAGAGATGCTTCCTCAAACTATAAAAATTGCCTTGTTGATTTTACTAGACATAGTGTGAACTCTGACAATGAAAATGTTGAAGAGACCCAAACAAGAACTATTGTAGATTCTACAAGTGGTAATACGGCTTTACTTGTGGACTCTCCTTGGGAAGGAACTGTTCCTGGTACAACTCCGAATACAAGCAATGAGTCTTATCAAATAAGAACACCCAAAGATAGACGAGGCTCATTAAATCCCGCCATGCAACTTTTGGATTATATGACGAACAATAGATTCGGTAGAGGTCTTGATCTTGAGAGAGATATTGATTTAGAATCATTCAAACAAGCTGCTCGAGATTGTGATACTCGTTCTGATGTTACTATATTTGTAACAACCGGGATCGAGAATAACGATACCACTACGTGGGTTGTTGGTGAAAAGTGGAGATACCCCAAAGAGTTTAACTATACAACTACTGCTCCTAGACAATGGCAAGGTTTTGTAAAGTCAAAAGGGCCTATAAGAACAGTAGAGGGTATTACTGGTCGTTTTATTACATTTGAGAAATGTTCGGGTAAGTTTGGACATAAATGGAATGACTATACCGAATATTATATGGGGCAGCTTTACTGGTATAATGGTATGCTTTTTGAAGGAACTAATGCTGTTCAGGGTACTCCTCCTACAGGTAGTCACAACTATAAAGTTGGTTCTAATATACAAATAGGTAAAGGAGGTGGCAGTAGCTTAAACTATGCAACTGTTAATATTCAATTCTCAGCTGCCGACGGTAACCCCATTGTTAAAGACTACGATGAACTTACTGATAGCTTTCAAAAATCGGGCTATAGCTTGTATGACTCTGATAATCTAGACTATTGGAGATATCATGGGTGGGATGAAAATACTCAATATTCTGTTACTAGACATCAATTTAATCAGATTGTTAATACTAAAGCTCCTTTATTTGATAATATTAATAAAATGCTTCAGGAGTTTAATGGTATATTAAGATATTCTGCAGGTAAATACTCTCTCCAAGTTATGGGTAAAAAAGGTGTTGTAGATACTGTTGAACAGATAAATGATGATGATATCATAGGTACAGTTAAAATATCAGATAAAGGGCTGAAGAAAAGTAAGAACTATATGACTGCGTCTATCATTGACCCAGGCACTAATTTTGAGAGTAGGTCTGTAACTTTTTTCAATTCCGATTTTGTAAAAGAAGATAAAGGGATTCAAAAATCAGGTAATGTAGCTCAAAATGCAGTTACAAACTATTTTAATGCCCGAATGAATGTTGAACAAGCTTTGAAAAAATCTAGGTATGGTTTAGAAATTCAGTTCACCATGATACCTAAAGGAATACTACTTACAGCAGGTAGTATTATAGAAATAACTAATGAACGTTTTGGATTTGTAGGTAGAGAGTTTAGAGTTACAAATCTTAATTTCCAAAAAGATGGCTTGGTAGATATTACAGCAGAAGAGCATGATGATTCTATATATGATGTATCTGAGCCCATATTCCAAGAAACAGGAACATCTGGCAAAGACACGGATCCTGAACTACAAGTACCTGTAGGCCCGTCTAACTTTAAAAATAATCCAGGAGTTATAAATACTTCAGGGTTTGTAAACTTAGTGTGGACAAATACATCTCAGTGGAGCTCCGCCACTCACTTAACAGAAATTATTAGAAGCGAAAGTTCTGACTATAATGCTACAACTAATGCAGGCAGTTTTGTTGTTGGTAATTTTTATACTATTAAAGAAGTGGGCTCTAGTGCTACAGATTTCACAGATATTGGTGCTCCTGATAATAATCCAGGTACTGTATTTATGGCGACAGGCGTGGGTTCGGGGAATGGTAAGGTATTTAATAGAGTTTTGGCAGGTGTTTCGGACTCTGATCATTTTCAAGATGAGATTAGAACCGGCATCGGAGGGAATGCTCAAGAGACTAGATATTACTGGGCGAGATATAGAGTTAAGAAACCGTTATTCCATGTATCTGGAGCTAACTTTAGAAACTCATTCTCTTCAACAACTCCTGCCACCTCGGCAACAGGTGTGGTAGCCATTGCATATCCTAGAAACTTCTTAAAAGCAGTACAACTAAGTGCAGTTACTAGAGATTTTTCATATGATAGTGATGGTACAATTGGAAGTACAACAACTAGTGTTATAACTGCTTCCGATATTCATATGAGTGGGGGAGCAAAGGCATATGTATGGAAAGTAGACGGAGCAACTCAATCAGGAGAAAATGGCGCAACTTTTAGCTATACGGCACAAAATAACTTAGTAAATATGCCTCAAGTAGTAACTTGTGAAGTCACTCATACAGTAGCAGACGCAAGTGAAACTATTTCAGATAGTATAACATTAACAGGTGTTAGAGTTAATGCTTTGTCAGGGTCTTTGATCGATGATGGATCAATATCAGAAACTGAACTAAATAGTAGCACAAATACTAGTCTTAATCTTGCAGATAGTGCGTCTCAAGTAAATGTTGGTTTGGCACTACTCACTAATAAAAAACTCAGTGCGGCCGATGCCACTGTTGTAGCAGGAGAAACTGGAGAAGCTTTGCTCTGTGCTGTAGATAAGAACGGTAATCCGGATCACCAAAATGATGGGTTTATTCAATGGGAAGGTAGTAAGATAACCGTTGAAAGAATACAGTATACTTCTGGCAGTACGTCGGGCGTTTCTTTGCTTACTGGAAGTGAGAATAACAAAGGATTTATTGTTTTTGATACTGCAAAAGGCAATCCCTTTACCCTAAGTGGTACAGATATGGACATTGCCTTTGCATGGAAAATCGGAACTCAGTGGTATTATGATAGTAATGTAAACGATAATACTGGTACTACGTTTACACCTGCAGCAACGTACGTTGCTCTAGGCTATCTAGAGACTGCTTCAACCCATGATAATATTTTAAGAGGTGGTTTATTTGGGCAACCGATTCCATTAGAACAAGCAGCCTTCCCAGGAGATGAGCAAATTTCTGGTACTATCGGCGGAGTTAAAGTAGATAACGAAAAGTTATTTGCGGGGGCTGGTAACTTCCATAATTCAGATACGGGTTTTTACCTTAAAAATGATGGAGACTTTAGTTTAAGCGATAAACTTAAATTTGATGTGAGTGAGAGCACTTTAACAGTTGACGGTGATATCACAGCTCAGTCACTAACACTTGCTAATAGTGTTACTATTGGTGTTAGTAATCTACCTGATGGTGCTCTCAACTCAAATGTTGCTCATACCGATGTAAGCGGCCTAGGTAGTGCGGCTACTCAAAATACTGACGATTTTGCTACGGGTGCTGAAGGCGTTTTGGCAGCCAGTGCTGCCCAGCCTGCGGATATTAGAGATCTTACTTTTGCTTCAAAGATTGGTTGGAACTTTGAAAGCGATAAACAAAGCTGGACAACTACTGGTACTACTGCCTATACTCATAATAGTGGCGGATATCTAGTAATTGATTCAAGCGGTACTGATCCTATTTTTCTTTCTCCTACTGGGCTGGCTTTGAATGGTAAACTTAGTACAAAAGTACGAGCAAGTATACGACGCACAGCAGGAAGTGGCTGGCATGGTGCACTTTATTATGATATTAATAATGGTCATGGACATGAAGAAGCAAATAAACATTTAATTAGTACAGACCCTACAGGTGGAACTTCTGGAACCGATTGGATTATTGTAGAATGGGATATGGCAAATCAGAGCAGTGGCTCTACTTGGACAGGCTCTAATACAATTAATCAAATAAGATTAGATCTCGGTAACTCTGCAGCGGATACTTTTGAAGTAAATTGGGTAGCAATCGGTGAGAGAGGTGCAAATGCTCTGCAAGAAGGTGCTACTATACAAGACGGTAGTGCGGGTGGTTGGACTATTGAGCCAGATGCTATCTATACAGGTACTACTAAAGTTACTTCTGGATACAATGATAATAATCAGGTTACTTTGACTAAAGATGGAGGAATTCACGCAAAGAAATTTTATATTGATGCTAGTGATGGTTCTGCACACTTTAAAGGTGCAATAGAAGGTGGATCAATCGGTGGAGAAAATACAAATGCTATTCCTTCTACGATATTTAGTCGAACAGTAGCAAACTCAAAAGGTGCTCCAACCGGTACCGAAACTGGTGGATTTATTGACTTAACTACGGGTGATTTTGTATTTGGAGATGCCAGTACTTTTATCTCTTTCTCTCCTACTAGCGATGATAGCAACAGTCCTGCAAGAAAACTTACTCTAAAGGGTGACCTTGAGGCGGAAAACTTAACAGTAACCAGTTCAATTTCAACACCTCTTTTGAAAGTAGGTAGACTTGAGTCAGGCACTGTAAGAGTAACTGATATTCGAGAGGAAGTATTTAGTGAGATTGATTCTCGTCTTGGAAATACAGGTGGATACTATGCTTCTTATGAGACGCAGGTTGGTAACTCAGATGCTGGCTTTAAAGGAGAAGATGCTACTACCACGTTTACAAAAGAGCTAACAAATGGTGGCAGTGGTTTTGCACACGCAGGTGAAACAACCTTTTTGAATTTTGCTCTTAACGATCAGTTTGCAGCACCTGTATCTTTATCGACAAACACAGGTGCAGGCAGACACCCAAATGATCTAAAAATTACTGCAAAGTTCCAGAAGAAAGTTGCAGGTGCAGCAGATAGTACATATGTTGATGTTGGTAGCGGGGAAGAATTTCAACTTAGTGAAACTTTGATTCCTTATGCTACTCGTTACACTGCTGAGTTTAGTATGAGTGAAACCATTACAACCGGTACCGGTTCAGCGTCAGATCCTAGCAATCATGTTTCAGGTACTAGTTATATTTATAGAGTTGTTCTCGCGGCAGTTGCACAGCCTGGAGGAAGTACTTATAAAAGTTATTTTAAAACGTACTATGATAGCAGCGGCACCTTAGAAGGTATAGGTGCAAATGACCAGGAAGCTTCTCCTGTTTTCTTCGAGATACGAGAAGGGTCTATTGGTAGTAGTGCAGGTAACCTGGATACCTCTCAGTTTATTACACATACAGGTAATAATACTACAAATATTGAGTTTCCTCAAGATGATCAGATAAGACTGAATGCTGGCGGTCAGGCAATGATGACTTTGACCCAAAATGATTCATCGACCGATACTATTACTCTGCACAAAGATACCACTGTTAGTACAAACTTGACAGTCAGCGGAAATGCAACTGTAACCGGAAACTTGACTGTAGATGGCACAACTACAACCTTGAATACAACAAATCTAAATGTGCAAGATAAAAATATACTTCTAGCCAATGGATCTGCTAATAAGGCGGCTTCAGATGGAGCAGGTATAACAGTTGATCTTGGGACTAATGATCCTGTAACACCAGACGCCTCACTTACATATGCTCAAGCAACTAACGATTGGCTAATGAATAAAAACTTACGAATTGTTACAGGGGCCAGTACGGGTACATTCCAAGTTGGAAGAGATGACACTAATCAGTATCTTCAACTGCATGTAACAGACGGAAATAATACTATTACTGCAAAACAAGATACAGATGAGAATAGTGCACATAGCTTTATTCTTGATAGAGTATTTGCAGGCAGTGGAGCAAGCGATTTTCATATTAGAAAGGACGGTACAGACCAGTTAATTATTAATAAAACTGGGTATGTAGGTATAGGTACGTCTACTCCTAAACAACTTTTACATGTTCAAACTACAGCCCTATCAAGCGATTACGCTGTCTCTACCTATGCGGATTTAATCATTGAAGATGTCGATGCTATGCTAGAAATTGTCAGCAACTCTGATGGAACCTGGGGCTCTACTATACTATTAAAAGAGCAAAATGTTGTTGCAGGAGACAACAATGACACTATAGATGTGTGGGCTATTTCTAGACAAACAAAAAGAATTGGTGACGGAAGTGGAACAAATGGAAAAGGTGATGGCTCTTTAAGATTTAATTATGGAACTTCTAATGATCATAATAGTGGTTCTCCTAAAGTAACTTTTACAAATACAGGTAGCGTAGGTATAGGTACTACTGATCCACAAGCATCATTGCATATATCAGCAGGAACTTCTGGCGATGCTACAATAATAATTGAAGCTGACACTGATGATAACAATGAAGACGATAACCCTTCTATTGGATTTAAACAAGATGGCGGTCACATAGAGAGTCAAATAGGGCATACATCTTACGGTAGTGCTAATCAAAACGCACTTAAAATTGCTAATAGTGTGTCATCAGGTGGCATTGAATTTCTAACAGGTACAACTACTGGTGCTAGCAATGCAACATCTAGGATGTTTATAGACACTTCTGGAAATGTAGGTATTGGTACTATTAGTCCTGCGGCTAAGTTACAAGTTGAAGATCTTGGTATTGAAACAAATTCTACTTCTGTATCAAGCACAAGTGCTACTGTTGTAGATACCTTTGCAAAAGCTACTTTCCGAAGTGCAAGGTACACAGTACAGATTACTCAAGGTACTGCATATCAATGTTCGGATATTATGGCAATTCACGATGGCACCACAGCAATCGGCACTGAATATGCAATGATAGAAACAGGAAGTGTTCTCGGAACACTAGATGTAGCTATCAATGGAGATAATGTAGAGCTTTCAGTAACAATGGCAGCAGCAGATGCAGCAACTGTAAAAGTTGTTCGACACTGTGTAGCAGTGTAGATCTCAAAAATAAACCTTGACAAATTATCTCGAATATTTTATAATGTAATTCAAATTCTAATACCGCCCCCGCAATGGGGGCAAGCCGTTTGGGGAGAGTGAACCATGGCGAACGATAAAGACTTTAAAGTTAAAAACGGCCTTGCCGTAGGAGATGGTAGCATAGATTCTAGAGTTATTATAAAGAAAGCGGATAATAACACATCGGATCACATACAATTCTATAACGGCACTACCAGAACAGGTGAGATAGGTTCTGAAGATGATACATGGCTACGAATAAACCAAGTGACTGCCAAAAACATCTATACGCCTAGATATATGAGAGCTGATGGCGGTTTCTTTGTTGATGGCACAGGAAAAGGTATTAACGGTAGTGGTAATTTTTTTGGTGGTACAATTACAGGAGCCTCAGATGCTAATGTATCAAACTGGGATGATGCATATACTTACTCACAAGTAGGCCACCTTCCTCTAGCGGGGGGTACTATGACCGGTGATATTACTTTTTCTGATGATGGAGAAGGTATTGTTTGGTCAAGAAATACTGATGGCGCTTACATAAAATTCTTTAACGATAGTGATGCCGACACTAATTCACGCCTAGAATTTAGAATTGATGATAATACTAATGAGGATTTCCTATTCACTTCTAGAACAGGTGAAACTATTACCGAACTGCTTAGAATCTCTCCCGACGGTGGAACTACAGGTCTCAAGTTTAGAGGAAATACTGTTTGGCATGCAGGTAATGATGGTGATGGTTCTGGTCTAGATGCGGATAAGTTAGATAACCTAGAGGCTACCTCGTTCTTACGCAGTGATGCTAATGATAGTACTTCTGGTAATTTAACAGTTGCCGGAGTTCTAGATGCCGCAACCTTAGAGGTAGGCGGGAAACGAGTACTACACTTACCAAGCAGTTCTACAGAAAGAGGCCCTTGGAATCCTATAGTTAGCTCTATTCGCAGTAGCGGTAAAAAGCTATTTGCCGACGAAGAATTTGCAGTCGGAACTAATTCGGTACAGGTATATAACAATTCTGGAGGCGCAGACGTAACGATTGTTAGAGAAGATGATAGTGTTAGCTCAGGTGGAGCGGCTCCAAATAGTACAGGAAAAGTTTTAAAAATTTCTTATAATGGAGATGGTGTTGTAAGCCCTAACTATGGAGGCTTCTATCAAACTTATAACTCTGAAGAAAATCACACAGTTGTACAAATATTCCAAGCAAAAGTCCCTGACGGAAGATCTCTAAATATCAATGAAAATGCTACTGGAAGTAATTCCAGTTCATATTGGCTTACAAACAATGCAGGAACAGGAAAGTGGGAATGGTACGCACGAGTAAACCATTTTGGAGATGGCGGTACTTTTTCAACTGCGGGACATGTTTCTGTATCTGGAGGAGCCGATGTAGCGTTTAACTGGTATCTTGCAAGTCTTACCGCCATTGATGTAACAGAGTCTATCATAAGTGCAGATCAACTTGATGGAGAAGATAGCACTTACTATATAAATACTAGTGGAACGGCTCAGACTAAAACTGGCGACTTAACTGTAGATCAGTTAGTTACTACTAATAATGGCGGTGGCGTAAATGTAAGAATTGGCGATGATGGTTGGCTAGGCGATATTAACCTTCAAAATACTATTAGACTATCAGGAGTGCAAGATAGTACTAAAGGATATCTAACATTTGGTAACTCTGATAATACTACATTGGGTAGATCAGGAACGGGCGATCTTATATGGGGAGGTACGTTTAAGGCAGATACTTTCAAAGGGGAAGGAACTGTACATTATGTAGAAGGAAATACAAGTGGTACGGCAGGTACTTGGACAGGCTCAAATACAAATATCGCCTCGTACTATAATGGACTAATTGTAGCATTCAAGCATGGAATAGCGGGTGCGAGTACAACCACTTTAAATATAAACGAACTAGGTGCAAAAACAGTCTATAGAGCCAATAGTTCAAAACTAACTACTCATATTCCTACGGGCACAACTATCAACTATGTGTATGATTCGAGTAGTGATGCCTTCTTTGCAATGGTGGATATTGACACTATCAATGATTACGAAGTACGCTGGTCTTCGCATATTACAGCAGGGGCTTTAATACATGGACGACAACTTCTTATGGAAGGGTCTGATGGTAAGTTCTATCCTGTTACTAGTGGCGGTGCGAATGCTAATAGTAATACTGTATCTACTCAAACGATGAGAATGGGAGGCTTGATACTTCTTTATGAAAGCAGTACAGATAAAGATGCTGATGCTGTATTTGCGAGTAGCGATTTGTATACTGGTAGAGAGACAAATAATTTAGAGTATTGGACAAACCATCCGACAACTGAAGGAGCTTGGGCAACAGTAGGTGGTCCACTGTATATTGTAGGCACTGAAGATGCTAACGGCCACTTTGTTCTTGATGCTACAAGTGCAACCTCTTTCTTGGCACAAGCACTTCCAACCAGCGACGATGGAAAAATTTATATTCATTTAGGATATTTTGGAGATACTGTTGATAATCTTCGCTTTACTGTCAACAATCCTGCTTATCAGTATATAAACGGGCAGGTGCAGCCTTATACTGCGGTTCCAAGAAAGGTTACTATTACAAAGCAAGCTAGTCCTGTCAGTGAAAATAACGTGATACCTTTTGTAGCAGACGCAACAAGCACTACAGGGGATCATGGATTGGAGATGGATACGAATTTAACATATAATCCTCTTACTAATACACTAAACCCTACAAATATTGCTCTAGGGCAGGGAAATATTACAGTTCCCGAGTACATTGATGCCAACCCCGATACTGGACAAATAGTTCTAGGAACTGTTGGTAGTCATACACTAAAAATGTTCTCGAAAGCGGATGAAGCAGTGCTACTAGCCTCAGGTAAACTGAGTATACAAGCACCAACTCTTGATGTTCCTATAACAGGTGCTCAGCTCGGCTCGCAAACAACAAATGATAATGTGTCAGGAAATTATTATCTCAGACTTAAATTTGACGGCTCCGGCTATCAGAATTCTCACAACTATCAGTTTATTGCAACTGGATACACAAATCGTGAGAATGATGAGTCCGGCTCTCTACATTACTTTAGATATAAAATATACTTTCAGCATGGTTATTATACTAACACTACAGATAGGGCATTTATAAAGGTAGTTGGAGACGCTTCATCAAACTCAGATAATGTAAATTTCGGAATTGTTGCAAAAAGTTCAAATCTTTCAAACTCTTTTGATAGATTTACCTATTTGTATATAAAACTAAGTGGGCATGCAGCTAGTGTTGATGTCTTCAACGAAAGTACTGGTAGTCAACAGTTTATCGATGCCACTGCTCTAAATCCTACCCAGTTTGCCGCGGAGGGTGAGCATACCGATAGCGATATTTCTTATACTGCTAAAAATTCCGATGGCGGTTCTTCTGGTGCAGTAACCTTAACAGGAGCGCAAACAATTGCAGGCACGAAAACATTTACTGCCAATCAATTGATAGGAACAGACAATGAACTACGGTTTAGAGACAGCTACCAAAAAATATTCTCTTCAGCGAATAATAACCTCGATCTTAATGCTGCGCAGGCAATAAATCTCAATACTGGCCAAATCAATGCTAATGGCACAAATAATATTATTGTTAAAGGAAATAATAATACCGCTTCCGCCTTTTGCCCAGTGCTCCAACTAAATCGAAATGCAGCAAATGGAAGCAATGGAGGAGACGGAGATAACTTAGGTAAAATAGACTTTATGGGGCAGTCCGATAACGGGACAGAAAATATTACTTATGCAAGCATTTTTTCCTCTATCTCAGACGCGACACTTGGAACTATAAAAGGTAATTTAACTATAGATGCTAGAACGAGTATCGCTACTCAGCCCTGTAAAATTGACCTTTTAGGTACTGAAAGAGAAATTCATCTTCATGCTGCTCGTGTACATTTAAAAGATACTCAAGGTACTTCCTATTCAACTCCAGAGCTAATATTTGATAGAGATACTGATAGCCCTGCTTCCGGCGATCAAGTAGGGGATATTCAGTTTAGAGGCCCAAATAATGCATCAACACCTGAAACAATTATGTATGGTCAAATTGTGGCTCAAATTTTTGATTTTGGCGATGGCACGGAAGATGGTAAGATGTTTGTTAAAACATCGAAAGCAGGAAATCAAGGCCATGTAGCAGCAACTTTTTCGGGGGACGGATTAGAACTAACAAATGATTTAACTGTAGATAATAAAATCACTTTTAAAGGATCTGCTGCAACATCAAGATCGAATGACGATTTTGAATTTAAAATTAGAAATAATGATGCAAATACCACTGTTATGAGAGCAGGCCCTGATGTATCTCTTTCAGCATATGGCTATAGGCTTTATGATATAGGTGATGACGACAACGGTACTATGGCACTGGGAATAAACGGAAGTGGAAATAGCTTTGTTTATGTTGACCACGTAAGAGGAGATGCTACTAGTTCCTACAAGATAGATCTTAGAACTAATGGATCCCAAGCAACTCTTCCTAATGGTATTAAGCTTGGTAGATTGGGGCTTACTAGCCAAACCGTTCAACCTTATACAAGCGGGACGGGAAACATAGGCCTAAGTTCCTCAGTATGGAACTATGGTCATTTTAATAACCTAAGAGTTTATGACCATCTAAAGTTTCAGGATGGTGATGATATAAGATTTGGAAATGGTGCGAGTAGTAGTGACCAGGGAGGCGATGCTCAACTAGGGTTCTACGGAACTGACGTGGAGATGCGTCTTGCTTCTTCTGTAGGTAATTTTAAAATAAAACAATCTAATAGTGTCAAGTTTACTTTTGAGAGAGCAAACGGTAATTTTACAGCAGCAGGAAACGTCACCGCCTATTCTGACGAAAGACTTAAGTCCAATATTAAAACTCTTGACTCAAGTAAAGTCTTGCAAATGCGTGGTGTTGAATTTATAAAAGACGGTAAAAAAGGGTCTGGAGTAATTGCTCAAGAGATAGAGAAAGTTGCTCCAGAGCTTGTAATCGAGGGGGATGAGGGATATAAATCAGTAGCGTATGGTAACTTAACAGGTTACTTAATAGAAACTGTGAAAGAACAACAAAAACAAATTGATGAACTTAAGCACTTAGTGCAAAAATTATTGGAGAAAGCATAATGTCAATTATATATGAATGGTCTGTAGTAGGACTAGTAACACAAACAGAAGGCTCAAATCAAAACTCAATCGTTAGAGTTAAGTGGCTTAAAACTGGGTACAACAGTGCCGGACATGAATATGGTTATGAAGGGTCTACTGTATTTTCTTCTGCAAATACTCAAAATTTTACTCCCTATGAACAAGTAACAGAATCTCAAGTTTTAGGTTGGGTTCAAAATGTTATAGACGAAGACGAAGAGGCTTATGCAAATAATTACATTGCTAGCTGCTTAGAAAGACTTGCAGCTCCTGTATCAACTGTTGTAGAGAGTAGTTTTCCTTGGGAAACCTAGAAAAAAGGAGGCTTACGCCTCCTCCTCTTCTACTACTTCGTACTCTTCTTGAGACTCTTTCTCGCTTGTTTCGAGCTCTTGCCCTAATAAGTTCGAAAAAGCTTGCTCAGCCACATTAGCTCTATCTAATTTTTCTTTTAGATCTGTAGATTCTACTCTTAGGGTATTAATCTGTCTCAGCAAATATTTTGCTTTTTCACTAATATCACTAATAGTATACTCTTTTTCGTTGTAAGTAAAAGTTTCTGGTTGTTCCATAATATGTTCCTATTTAAATATGTCTTGCCAATTTCCGGTTGTACTCGCTTTTGAGTATTCGGTGGCTCTGTTTTCAAAAAAGTTAGCGTGTTCTACGCCGTTTAGCATATAGTCTAGCCAGTCTAAAGGATTTTTATCGCTACCAAAAATCTTTTTCAACCCTAGACCTAATAGTCTTCGATCTGCGATATATCGAATATATAGCTTTACATCTTCTGGTGTAAGATCAGGTACATCTGCACCTGCGAAACACAAGTCAATAAAAGCATCTTCTAGTTCTACAGAACGTTCTGCTGCACAATATATCTCATACTTTAGATCATCGTTCCATAGTTCTGGATTTTCTTGAATATAAGTACGGAATAATTGACTCATGCCTTCAACGTGAAGACTTTCATCTCGCACAGACCAAGTAACAATCTGCCCCATACCCTTCATCAAGTTATGTCGTGGAAAGTTCAATAGAATAGCAAAACTACTAAACAATTGCACTCCTTCGGTAAAACCTGAGTAGATAGCCATTGTCTTTGCAATATCCATTTTACTACTCATACCAAAGTTGCTAAGATGCTCATGCTTATCCATCATAGCTTTGTGTTCCATAAACTTCTGATATTCATCATCTCCGAAACCAAGTGTTTCTAATAATAATGAATATGCTTCCTGGTGTACTGCTTCCATTGCTGCAAATGCAGATAACATCATACGTACTTCAGGTTGTTTAAATGTCGGCAAATAGTGTGTAGCATAACCGCAGCATACGTCAACATCTGCTTGCGTAAAGAAACGAAAGATATTTGCTAGCAAAGATTTATTACCTTCACTGAGATTCTCACGAAAATCTTTCAAATCATCTGCAAGATTTACTTCGTCTGGTAACCAGTGCATATGTTGCTGAGACTTATAATGCTCAAAAGCCCATGGATAGTTAAACGGCTTATAATACTCTCTTTCTTCTAATAAATTACTCATGATAACCACTCCATTATATCGGCCTTGCTTTTACCGCCTACTAGACGTCCCTGCTCTGCCCCTTCGCTTGTAAGAAGTACCATAGTAGGTACTCCTCTTATGCCAAATTCACCAGCTAACTCTGGTTGTTTATCTATATCTACACTCTCTACTGGATAAGGTAAGACCATTTCATCAAGAGTTTTCTGTAACATCTTGCAAGGCCCACACCAATCAGCACTAAATTTTAGTATTTTCATCTTAACCCTCACACGCTAAACAAGCGCCTTCGTCGATACTATCGAACATATATTGTCTTAATGCTTCGTCTGATACAGTCTCAGCCCTTTTAATTGCTTCGCTACGCAAATAATATAGAGTTTTTACTTTTTGTTTCCATGCCATCATATGTATAGCATGTAACTCCTGTTTTGATACATCAGCAGGGAAGAATACATTGAGAGACTGACTCTGGCAGATATGCTGCTGTCTGTCTCCTGCCATTTCAATAATCCACTTTTGATCTATCTCTACAGCCGTCTTAAATACATCTTTTGTATATTCATCCAAGAACTCTAGCTGTTGTACTGACCCACTATTCGTAATTACGCTTTTCCAAACTTCTTCTGTATCCATTCCAATTTCTTGGAGAGCATGTTGTAGATACTCGTTTTTAAGTAGACTAGAGCCACTTTTAGTTTTTTGGGTGAAAGCATTAGCCCTATAAGGCTCAATACTAGGACTAGTATTACCACAGATGATAGAACTACTAGCGTTAGGGGCCACAGCAAGAAGATGTGCATTCCTAACTCCATAGCCTTCGCCATCAGGGCATTCCCCTCTTTCTGTTGCAAGTTGTCTTGTGGCACGTACTGCCTCCTCTTTGATTCTTGTAAACATTCTATTGTTTGCGCCTTTCGCAAGTACACTCTCAAAAGGAATATTGTGTCTTTGTAGGTACGCATGGAAACCCATTGCTCCCAAACCAATACTTCTTTCTCTTTGAGCACTTAACTTAGCACGATACAATGCATCGGGAGCATTCTCAATAAAGTGTTCAAGAACATTGTCTAACATTCGTACTAGATCGGGTATAAACTGATCATTATCTTTCCACTCGTCATACTCTTCCAAATTTACACTTGATAGACAGCATACTGCTGTACGCTCATCATCAGTAGCAAGAGTAATCTCAGAACATAGATTAGAGTGATGTACTTGTAATCCTGCATTCTTCTGAAATTGTGGTAAAGCATCCTGTACTGTATCTTTAAACATGATGTAAGGCTCTCCAGTCTCTACACGATTCTGAATTAACTTTACCCAAAGTGTTTTAGCGGAAACAGTTTTAGTAACTTCACCACTATGCGGATCTACCAGATCCCATGAATCGTCAAAGCCTTCTTCTCTTGTGGCTCCTTCGATTAATTCCATAAACTCGTCAGAAACAGTGACAGCATGGTGCAAGTTAGTAGACTTGCGGTTAACATCGCCCCCTGTAGGTTTACGAATGTCCAGAAACTCTTCGATTTCTGGGTGAGACATTTCCAAATATGCTGCATAACTACCTCTTCTTGTTACACCTTGCGAGAAAGCGAGCATTTCTGCATCAACCACTTTCAAGAAAGGAATTACTCCAGTTGACTCTGACCCCGCAGAGGTTCGACTACCTACTGATCGTACGTCATTCCAACAACCACCAATGCCCCCACCCACAGAAGAAAGGAAAGCATTTTCGGTATAATGTCCTGTGAGCCCTTCTCTTGAGTCTTCCACATAGTTAAGGAAGCAAGAAATAGGCAAGCCCCTGCTAGTCCCACCATTACTAAGTACAGGTGTACTGAACATAAACCATAATTTACTAGCATAGTCATATAACCTTTGTGCGTGTGCATCGTCATCTGCAAATGTTTTTGCTGCCCGAGCGAACGCATCTTGGGGAGATGTTTCCCCTTCTACTAAATAACGATCTTCTAAAGTTTTTATACTAAACTCAGAAAGATAGTTATCTCTTTTATAATCAATTTGCATTCATCATTCTCCCTTCAATCTCGGACACATTGTCCACCCCAATTGCTTCATCGCAATATGTTACTAAATCCATTAACTCGTAGTTTTTCAAGAGAACTTCTGCATTTGCATTTAACTCTTGAATATATTTATAACTACCACTTAATGGGATATTATCATAGATAGTCATGGCATCTCC